>MKWU01000204.1_pt1 | contig 110310 bp, 101 predicted proteins | sample 809101 | NCBI WGS metagenome assembly MKWU01 (sample SAMN05860141, study PRJNA318959) | sponge metagenome | host: Aplysina aerophoba | place: Slovenia: Piran, Adriatic Sea, Gulf of Piran | collected 2013-05-07
TCATCTACGGGTCCTACCTCTACCTCACCGCCTCGGGCGCGCCCCACCAGATGGAGCGCGGCAAGAGCGCGATGATGACCGCTTTGGCCGGCATCGTGCTGGCGATGGTCGCCTTCGGCGTCGTCGAGCTGGTGATGGACGCCGTCGTCAACCCGGCCGTCGAGATCGGCGACGTCCCCGACCCCACCGGCAACACCGACACAAGTGACGACGGGGGCTAGCATGCGAGCGCACGAAGTCCCCACCCACGTGCAGGCCGAGGACCGCGTCCTGCTGTGGCTCACCTTCCCCCAGATCGTGGCGATGACGGCCGTCTGCGCCCTCGCCTACGGTCTCTATCACTACGCCCCCGTCGGTCCCGCGGGCGTGCGCATCGCGGCGGCGGTGCTCTTCGGGCTGTCAGGCGTTGCCGTCGTCGCCGGCCGGATCGGCGGCAGGCGGCTGCCGCTCGTGGCCGCCGACCTGCTCAAGTACGCGCTGGGGGCGCGGCGCTACCTCGGGCCGCCCGCCGAACTCGCGCGGCGTGAGCCGCCGCCGCCCCCTGCGGGCGGGGAGACCGACCCGCTGCGGCTGCTGGCACGGCGGGCGAGGCGCCCCCTGCGCCGCCCTCGCCGCGTCAGCAGGCGCCGCGGCGCGGGCGAACGCCGCAACGGGCGCAGGACCCTCCGCCGGCACCGCCTCCTGGGCAGGCGCTGCGGCGGCGAGGAGGCGGACGGCGCGCCGCCCGCGGCCCGTGAGGACCGCGAGCAGCGGCTCGGCGACCGGCGTCGGGGACGGCGCGGCTTCTGGCGAAGGTTCCTGCTGGCGGCTGCGCTCGCGCTCGTCGCGCTCACCGCCCTGCCCCTCGCGGCGGCTTTCGCCGACAGCCCTGCGGACGAGGGCTGGAGCTCAGAGGAGATCGAGTTCCAGCCTCCACCCGAAGTCCCCGGGCGGCGGCTCTTCGTGGAAGGGCTGACGGTCAGCGGCGGGCGGGCGGAGGTCGCCCTGCGGGCGGCCACGGACCTGGACCTGCGGGTCCGGGCCTACGGCGGTCCCGAGGGGCGCTCGCTGCGCTCCTACGCCGGCGCATCCCTTAAGGAGGGGGAGCGCTCGACCCACGACCTGCCCCTTGACGGCCCCTCGCCGTCGCTCGTCTTCTCATGGGAGGACGAACTGGGACAGGCGGGGGCCGTCAGCCTCGACGGGGAGCGGCTCCCCTGGCCGCTGCCCGCCGTCGCCGGCGAGCTCTGCGACCCGCGCATCGTCTCGCCCCACCTGACGCCCCCGGGCCGCTGCCGGCCGGCGCGGGCGAGCTCTGCGCCCTGCGCATCGTCTCGCTCGACTGGACGCCGGGGGCCGTCGTGGGCGTCCTCGAGTCGGACTGCGTGAGCACGACCGAGGAGAAGGTCGACCTGCAGATGGTGGCCGGGCACGCCGACGTCACCACGACGGCGCTGCTGACGGCCGAGGTCGTCTCCATCACGGGAACCGTGACGGTGGCGAGCGGAGCCCTGGAGGCGTCCGTGGCCTTCGCGGCCGGCGGCGAGAGCCGCTTCCGCCTCCCGGTAGGGACGGGGGAGGCGGTCCACGCCCTCGCCATCAAGGCGGAGCTGGAGGCGTCGCTGCGCATCGCGCTGCCGCCGCTCGTGCAACTCACCCACCACGCCAGGCGGGTGGAAGAACTCACGGAGACGGCGGTGGTGAGCATCCCGGCCTACGGCGACAGCGTGACCGACACGGTCACGGTTCCCGGCGAGGACGGCACCTCCACCGTGCACAGCGTGACGGCCAACTGCTACGTGCCCGCCTCGACCGTCAGCCAGGATGTCGTCTTCACCGTCGTCCACGACGAGCGCGTCGAGGCGGAGGTCGTGCAGCGGCAGCCGCTCGCACGCACCCGCGCCGAGACGCTGGCGCTCGCGTCGAGCGTCCGCGGCGACGCCCCTTACCGGGCGCTCGACGCACCGGAGCCCGAGGACGAGGACGAGGCGGACCCGGCCGCACAGACGCCCGCGACGGGCGACGACCTGCGCGAGTGGTTCGAGGACCTCGGCTGGGAGTGGCCCTGGTGAGGCGCGTCGCGACCGCCCTGCTGCTCTGCGGGGTCGCGCTGGTCACGGCCGGCGCGGTCCCGGAGGAGGAGCAGGCCATGCTCGACGCCTTCGACGAGGCGCTCACGGCGATGGCCTACGCCGCCTCGGGGCTGTGCGTCTTCTCCCTGGTCTGGGCGGGCTTCCTGCTCATGGCCGACGGCGCGGAAGAGCGCGGCCTCGGGCGCGCCCGCAGCGCCGTCTTCCTGGCGGTGGCCGGCCTCGCGCTCGTGCTCTCCGCCAAGGGTGTGGCCGCCCTGCTGCGCGCGGGCGTCCTGCCCTTCTTCACCACCTGACACGACAAGGAGCGCATCCCGATGAGACAGCAGCTACTCGAACTGATGAAGCGCGCGGCGGCGGTCCTGCCCGGCGGGGCCGCCGCCTCCGTACCACCGGCGGAGGGTGCCGCACCCGCGCCGGAGCCCCTAGGCCCGGAGGCCGCCCTGCAACCGCCCGAAGCCTCGGAGCCCAAGGCCCCGCCCGGGCTGCCCCTCGCCTTCATGCTCTCCCACCTCGAGGACGACGGGCCGGTGCGCCTCGACGGCCAGAAGCTCGGCGTCTGCGAGGTGCTGGGGCTGGAACTGGACGAGCCGAAGCTCGGGGCTTTCGCCGGCGCACTCAACGCCTGCGACTTCCCCCTGCAGCTGCTCGTGCGCCAGCACCCGCCCGGCCTCGGCAAGCTGCGCGACGATCTTGAGGCAGCGCAGCCGGAGGGTCTGCCGCCGCGAACGAAGGCGGCGGCGGAGTCCCTGCGGAGGCTCCTGGGCGAACTGGAGCGGCGCGAGGGCATCCTCGACCGCCGCTTCTACGCCGTCTGCGAGCACGAGCGCATGGACGAGCTCCGCTCGCTGCTCGTGCGCGCGGGGCTCTCCATCCACCCGCTCACCGGCCGCCAGCTCAGGATGCTGCTGCTCGCTGCCACGCTGGGAGGCACGCCCGCCCTTCGCGACGAGGAGACGCCGGTCGAGCTTCAGATAAACCGCCGCGATGTCAGGGTGGGCGGCCATCTCGCGCGCTCGCTGCACCTGGCGAAGTGGCCGCGCTCCCTCTCCCCCGGCTTCCTGCAGGGGCTCATGGCGATGGGCGCGCCCATGGACCTCTCCCTCCACCTCGGTCCGATCCCGGCCGCCGTCGCCGCGCGCACGCTGGAGTGGCAGAAGGTGCGCTTCGAGTCAGCGCAGAACCTCTCCATTCGAAAGGGCAAGAGCCTCTCCTCGGAGGCAGAGATCGCGCTTGAGGACGTGATGCGGCTGCGCGACGAGGTGCAACGCGGACGCGAACGCCTCTTCCACGCCTCGCTCTCCCTCACCCTGCACGCCCCCGACGAGGACTCCCTCGCCGAGATCACGCAGACCGCGAAGGCGCACTTCGCGTCGACGCTGGGGAAGCTCGACGCCCTCCCCTTCCGCCAGCGCGAGGGGCTGCTCTCGACCCTCCCGCTGGGCCTCAACGCCGTCGCCTCGTGGCGCACGCTCGACACCACCTCGCTGGCGATGCTCTATCCGTTCTCACCGCCCGACCTGGACACGCGCGGGGGTGACCTGCGCGGCATCGACCTGCGCGCCTCCTCGCCGGTCGTCTACGACCCCTGGGACGGCACCCACCTCAACGCCAACACCGCCGTGCTCGCGCGCTCCGGCTCGGGGAAATCGTTCGCGACGAAGCTGGGCGTGCTCAGGGGGATCACGCGCGGGGTCGTCGCCTACGTGATCGACCCCGAGGGGGAGTACGCCGACATGGCCCGCGCGGCGGGCGGTCGCGTGCTCTCGCCCGGCGTCGAGGGCCAGGGCATGAACCCCTTCGTCATCGACTCGGGCGACGCCGAGGAGCTGCTGCAGCGCATCGGCAGCCTCCGCCGGCTGATCGAGGTGATGGTGGGGGAGCCGCTGGGAGCGGAGCGCCGCGCCGCCCTCGACCACGCCCTCGCCGCCTACTACGCGCGGGAGCGCGGGCGCACCGGCTTCGCGGACTTCTATGCGTTCCTCAAGGGCGACGAGATCGACGGCGACCCCGGCCTGGCGAAGCTCTTGCGCCCCTTCGCCACGGGCTCCCTGCGGCACCTGCTCTCGGACGAGGGCGACGACCTGCTCACGAACGAGGCGCTGGTGACGGTCTTCGACCTGCACCTGCTGGAGCCGGAGCTGCGCCCCGCCGCCACGATGGTCTGCACCGAGACGGTCTGGGCCGCCGCCGCGCGCGACCCGAGGCCGCGGCTGCTGGTGGTCGACGAGGTCTGGTCGATCATGCAGCACCCCGAGGGCGCCGCCTTCATGGTGAGCATGGCCAAGCGCGCCCGGAAGCACCGCCTGGGGCTGCAGTTCATCACGCAGGACGTGCAGGACCTGCTCTCGGAGGACCCCTCGCGCGCCATCACCGGCCACAGCGGGCGCGCCCTGCTCCAGAACGCCGCCTTCAAGCTCCTGCTCCAGCAGGACGCGGCCGCCATCTCGACGGTCGGCGAGGCCTTCGACCTGCCCGGGGACCTGCAGCGCTGGCTGCTGTCGTGCCCGCGCGGCGACGGGCTCCTGCTCGCGCGCGGCAACCGCTTCCCCATCCGCATCGAGGCCACGCCCGAGGAGGCCGAGCTGATCGAGTGGCGGCCGGGTATGCACCGCGAGAGTGGCGGAGTGGCGGCGCTGGATGCGCAGGCCGGCAACGAACCGGACGACGGCCTACGAGCGTCGCAGGGAGAGAGCCGATGACCACGGCAGCACGCCCGTAGCGGACCCGGCCACCCCCGTCACCCAACTCACCAAACAGGAGGACCCCGTGAAGAGCACGGCCACCAACGACGAACACCGCTCCAACCCAGCCCACACCACGAAGAGAGGAACACGACCCATGCGACTCAACCCCTTCACGTCCACCCCCAGGACCCCGGTGCTGCTGGCGATCACGCCGCCCCGCAGCGCCGAGCGAACCGTGCTCGGCGTCGAGAACCTCCTGTCCTCGATCGCCGTGCCCGAGCCCTTCTCGCTCGAGCTCAGCGGTGACGCCGACGGCGTCGCCCTGATGGCGCGCTGCACCGACGAGGAGGTCGTGCGCCAGCAGCTCTCCGCTCACTACCCCCAGGCCCGCATCCACCAGTTGACGCCGGAGGAGGACCCGCTGCGGCTCGACGGAGGCGAGCAGGCCTGGCACATGCGGCTGCGCGCGAGCGGACCCGAGTACGTGCCCCTGCGCGTCTTCCGCGACGACGACCTGCTCGACGCCGGCTCGGACCCGCTGATCGCCCTGCTCGGCGCGCTCTCCGCCCTGCGCCCGGGAGAGCGTGTCGTCGCCCGCCTGCTGCTGCGCTCGCTCGGTCCCGACTGGGCGCAGCCGCCCCAGGCGGAGGGGCCCGAGCGGCCCCCGCCGGCGCGGCCGCGCTCGCGCTCGGAGGCGTCGCGTTCTTCCAGGGCTACCAGTGGTGGCAGGCGGGCGAGCAGTGGAAGGCGGTCGCGCTCGGCTCGGCCATCACGCTCGGGCTGGGTCTCGCGGGCTGGGCCTGGGCGCGCTGGCAGCGCTCCCGCAACCGCGTCCATGACCCGCTCCTGATCAAGGAGAAGGTCTCGCGCATCGCCTTCGAGGCGGAGCTGCAGGTGACCGCCATCCTCCCTGGGGACGACACGCGCCGGCGGGCAAGGGAGCTGCTCGGCCAGGTGGCCGCCGCCTACCGCCACTACGACCACCCCGCGGGGGCGCGCTTCACGGTTGGCAAGGTGCGGCCCGGCCTGCCCGACCCCTACGCCCTGGCGCCGCCTGGCCCCGGACTCTTGGGGAGCCGCAGCGTGCTCGGCGTGCGCGAGGCCGCCTGCCTCTGGCACCCGCCGGGAGCGAAGGACGAGACGCCCCTCGTGGCGCGCGCGGGCGCGCGCGTGCTCGTCCCCCAGGCGAGGGACGTGAGCGGCGGGGCGCTCGTTGGGAAGACCACGGCGGGCAGTCCCCGCGACATCCACTTCCCCCCCGACCTCACGCGCCACCACCACCTCTACATCGCGCGCACGCGCATGGGCAAGTCCACGCTCATGCAGCACCTCGTCGTGCACCGCCTGCTGGAGAAGGCGGCCGGGCGCGACGGCGACGCGATCATCGTCATCGACCCCCACGCCGACCTCGTGGCTTCCATCCTCGAGCAGGTCCCCGAGTCGCTCATCGATCGGGTGCGGCTCGTCGACCTCGCGGGGACGGGCGGCTACCCCGGCATCAACCTCCTCGACACGCGCGTCTTCAGCGACCGCGACCGCACGGCCGACTCGGTCGTGCGCGTGGCCAGGGGGCTGTGGGAGCAGTGGGGGCCGCGCATGCAGTCGATCCTCGAGCAGGTCGTGAAGACCCTGCACGAGCACAACGCCCACCCCGCCACCGCCGCCGAGGAGCAGTACACGATCCTCGACGGGCTACGCCTGCTCTCGGACGACAAGTTCCGCACGCTCGTGCTCAAGCGCGTGAGCGACGAGTACCTGCTGGACTGGTGGAACCGCGACTTCAAGGGCTGGCGCCGGGAGTACAGCGCCGACGCGCTCGCGCCCGTGCAGACGCGGCTCTCCTACTACGCCTCCTCGAAGCGGGCGCGCGCCATCCTCGGCCAGCCCCGCTCCACCATCGACCTCAGGCGCACGATCCTCGACGGCGGCGTGCTGCTGGTCTCGACGGCGCAGGGCGCCGCGGGCAAGGACGTGGCCGCGCTGGTGGGGTCGTCCATCCTCAACCTCGTCGACGCCGTCGTGCGCGAGCAGGGCGAGCTCCCCCCGGAGCAGCGGCGCGGCGCGCTCGTGGTCGTGGACGAGATGCAGTCGATGCCGGGGGTCGACTACGAATCGATGCTCTCCGAGCTGGGCAAGTACGGAGCCTCCTTCGTGCTCGCCACGCAGAGCCTGGACAAGCTCGACGATCTCTCGCCCACGCTGCGCAGCACGCTGCTCGCCAACGTCGGCTGCCTCGCCGTCTTCCAGGTGGCGGGCTCGGACGCGCAGCAACTCGTCTGGGAGCTCGACCGCGAGCGCGTCTCCGTCGAGGACGTGGTCTCCCTGCCGGTGCATCACGCCTACGTGCGCGCTACCGTCGGGAGCGAGCGCACGCCCGCCTTCTCGATGGAGGTGCTCAAGCCGGACGAGGGGAGCCCGGAGACGGCCGAGCGCATCCGCGAGGAGGCGTCCGCCTACCTGCTCACGGAGGAGGAGATCGCGGCCCAGCGCGCCGAGGGCCGCAGGCGCGTCGACCTGTGGATCGAGCAGATGGCGGAGGAGGACAAGGGCCAGGCGGAATCCGGACAGGAGCAGGCGGACCAGTCGCGCGACGGCGCCTCCGGGGACGAGCCGCGCGGGAAGCGTCAGCGCAGCAAGCGTGAGCCGCCGCCCGGCGATTCCTCCGGGGAGGACGCCGCGTGACGGTGGAACGTGACCTGCTGCGCCTGCTCGCGCAGATGCCCTTCCTCGACCGGCTGGAGGCGGCCGCCCTCTCGGGCTGGTCGCGGGGGGCGGTCTACGCGGCCTGCGCGGCGCTGGGGGAGGCGGGGCTCGTCGCTCCCCTCCCCCACGCCTCCGAACTCGTCGCCCCGGCGCGGCGCTACCACCTCACGGTCGCCGGGTTGCACCGGCTCGCGGCCGACGACGGCCTGGTCATGGCCGAGTTGCTGCGCTCGCGGCCCCTCACGGCGCACTGGCGGCGGCTCCTGCTGGCGCGCCTCGACGGCGTCGCCTCCATCTACCGGCTCGCCGCGGCGATCGCGGACGCCGCCTGGCCGCTGCGCTTCCGCTGGTACCGGGCGATGCCGATGGACGCCGCGATCGCCCTCCCCGGCGGGCGCAGCCTCTTCGTCGTGCGGGAGGGCCGGAGCGCCGACCGCACGGCCTTCGCCAAGCGCCTCTGGCGGCTGCGCGAGGGACCGCGCCCGGGCGCCTACCTGCTGCTCGCGCCCGACGCGGTGCGGCTGCGCCACGCGGCGCGGCTGATGGCGCAGGCGTCGGTACCCGCCTTCCTCGCCCTGGAGCGCGACGCCGCCGCTTCCGGGACCAGCGCGCGCATCTGGCGCACCGCCTCCGGCTCGCCCCTCCTCTCGCTGCGGGAGGTGCTCGCGCACGTCCCCGGGCGCGGCGCCTGGCCGCGGGAGGAGCCGCTCGCCCGCGCCACCGTCCCGCGCGACCTGCGGGCGCGCGACCTGCGCGAGCCCCCGGACTGGATGCTCCCGGCCGCGCTCGGCGCGGGCGCGAAGCGCGTCCTCGACCTCATCGCCGACTGGCCCTGGATCGGCCGCCGCGACCTGGCCGGCCTCGCGGGCGTCTCCAGCCAGCGGGTCTCGCAGCTGCTGGCCCCCGCCGCGGAGGCCGGCCTCGTCACGCGCGAGGCGGGCCGCCTCGCCCTCTCCGACCGCGGGCTGGCGCTGCTCGCGCGCCGCGACCGCTCCGCCGTCCATCTCTCCCTCGCACGCTGGAGCGCAGCGCCCCTCGATCTGGAGGCGCCGCTCAGCTGGCGCAACGTCGCCGGCAGGCGCAGCCGCCAGCTGCTGCGCAACCTCGACCACACCGCCGCCGTGCACGGCTTCGCGGCGGCGCTGGCGACGCAGGCGCGCTGCGAGGGCTGGGAGGTGGCGCAGCTCGACCCGCCCCACCGGGCGTCGCGGTTCTTTCGCTACGACGACCGCCTCCACTCCGTCCATCCCGACGCCTTCGGCGTCCTCCGCCGCGAGGGCAAGCCGTGGCCGTTCTTCCTCGAGTGGGAGCGCCGCGCCGTGCGGCCCTCCACGATGGCGGCGCGGCTCGCGCCCTACCTGCGCTACTACGCCTCGCCTCGCCCCACCGACGACCACGGGGTCCGGCCCGCCGTGCTCGTCGTCTTCGAGGACGAACTCGCCGCCCACCACTTCCTGGGCGTGGCCCGCGGGGAGATCGCCCGCGCCCGCGTCGACCTGCCGCTGTTCGTTTCCCACCGCGCGGCGCTGGAGCGCGAAGGGCCGCTGGGAGGGGCATGGAACGCGCCCCACGCGCCGGGGGCGGCCTGGCCGCTGGCCGCGGCGGCGGTGGAAGCGCGAGCCTGATCAGGGCCGGTAGTCGATGCCGATAACGATGCCGGCGACGATCTCCTCGACCAGCGCCGCGTCCAACTCGCCAAGCCGTTCGATCAGCCGCTCAAGCGCCACGCTACGGACCTGCAGGAAGTCGGCGGCGGAGTCCTCGTGCAGGCCGTTGCGGTCACTCGCCTCGATCCGCACCTTGTTGATGCTGTCCGCGAACTCGTCGCGCCAGCGCGTCAACGGCACGACGATGCGCACGGGGGCAGGGTCGAAGGCCGCCGAACTGACGACGACGGCCGGCCGGTCGCGCTGCAACTCCGCGCCGACGGCGCGCGGCAGGCGGATGAGCCAGACCTCGCCCCGCCCCGGCGGTCCAGGCGCCGCCCCCGCTGCGCTCACTCCTACAGGCCGTCACCTGCGGTCGCGTCCCAGTCCGCCGTCTCGCGGGCGTCGACCGCGATGGCAGCTGCGCCCATCGCGCGATGGCGTTCTTCAAGCGGTCGAGCGGCGAGCTCGCGCAGCGTCGCTGCCGGACGCGCGGAGCCGGCCTGGGACGGCCCGGAGCGGGGGTGGTCGTCCTCGCCGCCCGCATCGCCGCCCGCCACCGCGAGGCGCGCATAGGCGGCGCAGGCGCGGATGTCTTCGGGTTCGAGGCCGGGGTGGTCCTGCAGGATCTCCTCCGGCTCGACCCCCTGGGAGAGGAACGCCAGCACCGACTCCACGGACACCCGCAGGTCGCGGATGATTGGCTTCCCGCCGAACACGTCCGGGCGGGCGGTGATGCGCCGCAGGAGTTCCTCCGTGGTCGTCACGCCGTACCTCCCGACCGATGGCCGCGGGCGCCCCGCAGCCTGGGACAAGGATACCCTCCCGCTCCGCTCTTGATCTTGATACGAACGTGAGTTCTACTGTGCCCGTTCACCATCCCATCTGCCATACGGCTGCGAGGAGCAAGCACATGACTGACACGACGACAACAGGCACTTCCCTGCCACGGGAGTTCCGCGAGCACGTGCGGGAGGCGATCGCAGGCCTCTCCGAGGAGATCACCCCCGGCCCGGCCGGCGCCGACGCGCTGGTCCGACGGGCCGTCGCCCACCGCGTGTTGGGCGACTTGGAGGAGGCGCTCCGCGACCATGACCGCGCCGTCGACGCCTACCCGCTCGACCCCACCGTGGTCTGCGCGCGCGGCGTCACCCTGCTGCAGGCGGGGCAGACGGAGGCGGCCGCCCGGGACTTCGACCGGGCTGCCGAACTCGACGTCTGGGACATCGAGACGCACTACCAGCAGATCGCGGCGCACGTCGCGCTCGGCCAGTGGCGCGAGGCGGCCGAGGCGCTTGATGCGTTCCTCGACCCCAGGGACGAGGACCTCGAACGGCGCCTGCAGCACTGGCAGAGCGAGCGGTCAGCCGAACCGGAAGGTTCATAGGCGACGGGGCCGTCAGCGTGATCGCCCGCGACAGCCGCGCCTCGTGCACGAGCAGGCCGGCGCGCTCGCACACCTCCAGCCAGCACGCCACCACCGAGGTCGAACTGGCCCCAGTGAGCTCCACCATGTGGAGGATGCTCGACGGGCTCGCGCCCGTCACGTGACCCACGGCTCCCAGGCACAAGGACGGGCCTCTCAGGTGCCTCGTTCCCAAGCCGAGTCTTCGACAGGCCGCCTCGGACGCCGTGCAGGCCTCGTGCTTCAATCCTCGCTCACCGCTGAGGGTGGGCGCGACCGGGGATGTCGGTCCAGTGCTCCTGCTAGTGTTTCAACCCTTCAAACCCGTCACCAGGGCTGCACCCGCTTCCTGCCCTGCTCGTCGCCGCCCACTTGAGGCGTGCGGCGGCGGCGAGTGCGTCGATCTCCTCCCACGTGGCGAGCGGGGGGCTTCCGCAAGCACTGGCACCTGCATGGTGCAGTCGCTGTAGCAGTGGGTTCAGTTGGGGGACTCGTGAGCCGTTGCGGGCCTACTTCTACAGAGCGTCATATAAGAGAAGTCCCATTTACCACGCGAGCTATAGACTCGGTGGTGTATTATCTCAGCTCCGCAGGAGTCTAGAGGAGCGCCAGCCGTGTTTTCCGTATTGGCGCGGGCAGGGCGTCCCACGCCCCCTGACGGCTCACTGTTGGATCCTCGGTTGGACTCTTGCGGAGTACGACCGAGTCCTTGCCACAAGGGGGCTCTCTTGTGAAAGGCCCCTTTGTGATGGAGCGAGTGGGTCGTGGAAGGTTAGTGCGAGAGGGGTTTGAGCGTCTGTTCCATGTACTGGACTTGGTCGTCCTGATGGAGTTCGTTGCCGCGTTGCTGTCGTGGCAGCGCACTCTGTCTCGGTTTCGGGCGACACTGAGCCCGCTTCGGCTCAGTAACCTGGAGTGGGGTCAACGACAGCCTCGGGCGCGCACGGGGTTCGGGGTACTGCTGCAAGGGCTGGAACGCCGGGCTTGGCGGTAGTGCCATCAGGAGGCGGATGCGAAGGCGACCTCCAGTACTCCCTTGCGCAGGCACTCCGAGAAGGGGCGCGAACGTACAGGGAAGCAGTCAACGGCCTGGTATGAGGAGCCCCCTTGTGGCTACGGGACTTTGGGCTTACTCCGGCAAGAGTTCACCAAGGGGTCCACCTGTGAGCCGAACCAAGGGGGCATGTGACACCCACAGTTCCGGTGCCGCGTCCGAATCACACGAACCGGTGATCACCCTCACCCTCTTGCCGGAGTCGACAACAGCTTACACGAGACGCCCGGAGGCTTACCACGCATGACCAAACCCGACCTAACACATCCGACACAGGGGGGCGGTCATGCGGGCACCACTCGACAAGAAGCTCATGCTAAAGGCGCTGGCGGCTTTCGCCGGCGTCGTTACGGTGCGCTACGTGCCCCCGGTGACGCGCCCGGTGCGACACAGGCTGATTACGTCGGTGACGGGCGGTGGAAGCCTGAGCATGAATCCCTCGCCGCCGACGGATCTGATAGGTTACGTGGCGGGTACAAGGGTGTACGTCTCGGCCGAGCAAGAAAGCCCCGCGCACACCTTCGAGGGCTGGGGCGGCGACTGTGCCGGCACGCGCTCGACGAACACGACGTGCGTGCTGGCGATGGACGGCCCCAAGAAGGTGAATGCGCGCTTCAAGGTGACGCTCACCGCGACGGCCGGTGCCAACGGCCGTGTCAGCCCTGCCGGCGTCACGGCTCACAGTGTGGGATCGAGCGTCAGCGTGGAAGCGTTCCCCGCCGCTAACCATGAGGTGGATAGTTGGAGTGGGGCGTGCAGCGGCTCAGGCAAGTCGTGTTCGGTGGCCATGAGCGGAGACCGCTCGGTAAACGTGAGCTTCAAGGCGAAGGCCACTCCGCCCCCAACTGCAACGCCCCCGACTGTGGATCCTCTCGTCGCCCGGTTTGACACAAACGGGAACGGGGTCATTGATAAGGCCGAGATGTACGCCGCCATGAATCTCTATCTCTACCCCGAGGAACACGAGGGAGAGGATATACCGACCAAAGTGGAGCCATACAGGCTCATCGACCTCTACCTCTTTGGTGAGTAGAGGGAGCGTGCGGGCCAAGGAGGTGGTAGCGCTCATCAACCTCTACTTTGGCAGCTAGCAATGGGTGGTTTGGGGCTCTACTCGTAGTGAAACTCGTAGGGTTCCTCCCAGCCGGTGGCCCACAGGGCGGCCCACGTGTGGGCCTCGGCGGGCGTGCAGAGCGCGTCGGGCTCGGCTGGCAGCCGTATCTCGATGCCGGACACGCCCTCGAGCTCGATTGTGAAGCGGCGGGCGGCGTCCGGATTGCGCGTGAGGCTGCCATCCTCGGCAACGAAGGCGATGGCGCCGCAGGCGATGGGGTTTGTCACCTCGAGCACCGTGAGCGCGGAGGGGTAGGCCAGCGTGCGGAATGTGCCATCCTCTCGAACGATGCCCGAATGCGAGACCCAACTGGGCTCGGGCCCCCAGCTGCTCATGTCGCCCGGCACCGAGCGCAGAGGCCCCACGTGAAGGGCCGACCAGAATGCAGTGGGATCCAGGGGAGAGGCCGCGCTGCCTGTGACGGGGGTGCCGTCGGGCCCCAGGACGACCCCGGTGAAGTACGCCTCGGGCGGCGCCGCCTCGGCGCGCCAGGCGGCGAAGTCCTCGTAGAACTCGTCCACGGTCAGCCCGAAGGTGTCCGCGAACGCGTCCTTCCAGGAGTCGTCCTCCTGATTGACGGTGGCGAAGCGCCGGTAGAAGTCGAACAGGGAGGCCTCGCCGGAGCGCTCGACGAGCCGCTCCATCGCGAGGAAGCCGACGCCCGCGCTCCAGGAGCCGAACTCCATGTCCTCAAGCGGCATCTCGTGTGAGAGCCTGGCCCCCCACCAGAGGCTCTGGCGGGCCTTCTCGAAGGCGTGCTGCCCGTTGGCCAGAAACTGCTTGTGGCGCTGGTGCGGGCTGGCGGCGTACTCGAAGAGGTACTCCAGGTACCAGGCCATCCCCTCCCGGATCCAAAGTGGCCCCCCGATGGTGTCGGCGATTTCGTCCTGGAGCGCATGAACGTACTCGTGGCCGAAGTGTCGCAGGAAGCCCAGCTCGTCGACTCCGATCGTGATCGAGCCGCCCGGCCCCGCCACGGCGTTGGAGTTGGCCGCGTTGGGGGGGTCGGTCGCGACCGAGAGATGTATCACCCCCTGCCCGTAGGCGAATCCCCGATCCCACTCCGAGTCGGGCCTGGTGAGGCGGATCGTCAGGTCCGGCACGGTGAGGCCGTGGCGGGTGGCGAAGAAGCGCACCACGCGCTCGTACTCCGGGCGCAGCAGGTGCTCGGCGCGGGCGCGCTCCTCGGGGGAGAAGTCGCCCCTGTACTCGAGCGTCAGCGGCGGGACCGGCAGCTGCGCCCAGGATGGTTGCCCGCGGGGCGCCAGCACGCCCAGGCGGGCATTCCCGTAGCGGAAGCGGCCGCTGGAGCTGGTGCCGTCATCGAGGGGCAGGGGGAGCGTGCCCAGCGTGCGCCAGGAGCCACCCTCGGGGCGGGCGCTGATGCGGATGTCGCGTTCGTCCTGCACGTTCTGCCAGATCCGTATCGCGACGTCGGTGGAGACGCCGTCCTCGAGGGGCACGGCCACGTCGAGGTTTCCATAGCGGAAGCGGCCGCTGGAGCTGGCGCCGTCGTCCAGGGGCAGCCGGATCGTTCCCAGCGTGCGCCAGGAGCCGTCCTCGGGGCGTGCGCTGATGCGGATGTCGCGTTCGTCGTTGACGTCCTGCCAGACGCGCACCTCGATGGTGAGCACCGGGTTCCGGGCAGCGGCATCTGCCGTCCAGCCGATGGTGGCGGCCAGCCCGGCCAGCACCAGGAGTAGAGCCTTCCCTGCCAGCGATACGCTCATGCTTCCCGCCTTCTGAACGGGTGACGATACGGTGACTCGCTCTATGAATAGAATATCGTTCCAACCATCTTTATGTGACTAAGTGCATAATCCCGTATTACCCAGAGCACCCCGGACCGCCGCGCCGAGGCCGATTCGGCGCGGCGGTCCGAGCCGGGAGGGCGGCCCCATGGACTTTTGACCCTGTTTGTTCTTCTCCTCTTCGTCGCGCCCTTTGGCGTCGGCTTTGTGCTGGACTTGCTCTTTGGGACCCGGGCGCGCTGGTGGCGCTGGTGGTTCCCGCCACTCTTGCCAGTTCTCTATTGGGTTTATTCTGTGATCCGCGATTTGGTAGAGCCCGCCGACAGTTACGGCGACCTTAGCCGCCTTGGCGCCTATGTACAGGGCTTCTTGATTGTCAGCGTCGTTGTTGTGATGGCCGCGGGAGGTGTGTGGCTGCGGAGGTGGGTGGCGCGTGCGGGGGCACCGCGTCCTAGCTAGGGCGGCGTAGTTTCCGACTCCCGGCCGTTCTGGTGGTAGCCGTTGCAGCGGAGAGGCGATCGCGGTGAACGCGCAGACGGGAGTATTGGCAGGCCTAACCCACGAACGGGGTTTGGGTAGGAGTAGCCAGTGCTCTCCTCACTCATGTAGGGTGCCGCCGACTCCGACGAAAGAGTGGAAGGAACCTCACCGGTTGTGATTCGAGACACGGCGAAGGGTGTGTGGGCAACCACGCCCCCTTGGTCTTGGCTCACAGGTGGACCTTCGCGAACTCTTTCGTCGGAGTACGCTCAGGTTTCCTTTAGCCACGCGGAGTCGCGCTAGGTTTCCCCTCCACCCCCGCCTCAATCCCCCTCAACGTGCTATAGGGGTTCCGCCGCGTAGGGGGGCAGGTCAATGCGTGTACTACCCGTGAGGCTCGTGCTCTTGGCGCTGGTGGTCTTCGCCGGCGCTGTTGGCCTGACCGCCACGACCGCCCAGGGATTGCTATGAGCACCGAGGAGACTCGTGGGAAAAAGCAGCTTGCCGCAGACGTGTTGCATTTCTTCGTATTGGTCGGCGACTTCGTGCTCTTCCTCTTCGCAGCCCTCCTCGCCGGCGTGCTGGCTATGGTGATGTGGACGGAGGACGCCGCACCTCTAATCGCCTTTCCCGTAGTGGTCTTCGCGTTCAGCGCCATCTGCATCGCCTGCTGCGTCCGCATCCGTAACCTCTTCCTGCGCGTCGCTTGCCTGCTGGGGATGGGCGGGGCCTCCGGGATCCTGCTCTTCTTCCTCGCGCTCGCCGGCGCGAGCTAGACCCCACGGGGTCCGGTTCTCGAGGTGCTTGTAGAGGTAGGATGAGGCCATGACGCGCACGGACGCGGACGTACTGCGCGCTTTCGCCATTGCCATCGTCGTCTCCGCCGGCCTTCTGGTCTTGGCCTTCGCAGGCTACATAGCGGCCACGACGGCTCATACCTTCGCAACCGACGGGGGTGGTACGGCGACCGCGACATGGCCGTCTACCCCATCGCGTGCTTCACCGTCATCGCCGCGTGCCTTGCCGGCTGTGCCCTCCCTCATCCCCCCGTGTGGAAAAGCGTTCTCGTACTCGTCGCGTGCGTGGCCTTTGGGCCCCTGTTTTTTTTCTTCGTTCTTTCACAGGCCAACTAAAGGCGTCCTCCCCCTTTGGCCCCTTTCCTCGCCCCCTTCGTGAGGGGGGGTTAGTAGCTAGGGGTTAGTCCACCCCCGGCTGCCCACCTCCGCAGCCCCACAGCGCACGCAGCTACCACAACAGGCACGAGCACGAAGAGAAGAACAATTAGGACGTAGACGGGCCACCCAAGTTCGTTGCGGACACCTGGCTCGTCGGGCGTTACTGCATCCAGAACCACAAGCCAGACCACGAAGCCAACCGCAGCGAGGCCTACCACGAGAGGGGAGAACCACCAGCGCCACCAGCGCGTCCTGGTCCCAAAAGCCAAATCCAGCCCGAAGCTGCCGAAAAACGGCCCGAGCACGAAGATGGCGAAAAAGGCAATAGCTTCACTCGAATTCATAAGGGCTACTCCCTTGGGAGAACATCCTGTGCGAGCAATCTCCACCGTGCTATGGGGCGTTGCCGCGTGTCCACCCAGGAATCGAGCCAGCCAACAACCTGCGCATTAATACGCCACTGGCACACGCCGCGACCGGCAAGAGAACGAAGAGCGGAATGACGTAGACCACCAATACGAGCCAGACAGGGCCTATTTCGTTTCGGACACTTGAATCTGGATCGTAGGGCTGTGGTTCGCCCCAGGCCGCAAGGAGAGCCAGGAGAGCTAGGAGAACCAGGAAACCGCTAGCGAGGCCCACCGGCGGGAACCACCAGCGCCACCAGCGCACCCTAGTCCCAGCCAAGTCCAGCAGGAAACCGACGACCAACGGCCCGAGGCTGATGACGGCAAAAAACACCATTGAGAGGGCAGTATAACTTCCAGGGCCTAGCAAACCGCCTATCTGCTCGTGTAGTATCCTGCCGACTCCGGCAAGAGTTTGAGGGGATACGCCCCAGTGATGTGACGGGAAGCGGCACGGGCCGCGGGCATTCCATGCCCCCTTCTGTTCGGCACACAGGTGGACCCTTGGCGAGTTCTTGCGGGAAGTCCTCAAGATTCAAGGGGGCTCCCTCGTGCCATACCGTTCACTGCTTCCCTGGACCCTGTCGCTCCTGCTCGGGGTGCTTGTCGCAGGAGGCTTTGGCCTCACCGCATCTGCCCAAGACGGGTCGGGCACCCCGCCCCAATGCACCCCCTCACCGGGGGTCGCCTGCATTCGCGTGTCGGCGGCGGTACAAGCGGACATCGTCAAGGAACGCATCGCCTTGGCTGAAGCGGTCCTGGCCGAGCTACGTCCCGAGGTGCAGGGAGGGAGTGATGTCCAAGATCCCGTCGTAACTGCTTTGAACACGGAGATTACGACGCTCAAGGCACGACTTGCGGTGGGGTTTACGGATTACGACCTCGCTGTGCCGTACGCGACTGTTAGGGGCCCAGGCCAAAACGGCCTCGCCTTTTCCAAGTTCACCTACCGGGACGCAGGTTCTGCAAGCACCTCTGTTGGGGTGGAGGCTGCGGACCCCACCCAGATCGTCCTGTGGGGACAGGCGACCAACGAGAACGTTGCTAAAGCCTTCAAGGGGGAGCGTGTCTCAGTCGGTGGTCCGGCTCGTGGTCCGCGGGAGCTGCAGCGGTACACGCGGCTCCCTGACAATGCCTACCTCTGGGAGGGCGACCGTTCTGACGCACACCAGTACGTGGCCATGCAGAATTCGGCTGATCCGGTAGCTGGTGAGTGGGTCTGGGTCAAATCGTCAGGGTTTCACCCGAGGGGCGATATTCCTGTACGTGACACTCGCCATCACATGCGCTTCTTCTCCTCGTCGGACAACCGGATCGATGACTCCCCGCTGGGCGCCCAGAAAGGCCACTTCGGGTATTGGACTGTTATCGCAGCACATTACGAGAAGCCAACTCCTCTTCCAGGTCCCAATAATCTTCCAACTACTACTGATTTTTCTTGGAAAAAGTTTTTTGCAGAGATTGGCTTTTCACACAAGGTAGTGAGCTGGGACGAAGGTCAAGAGCGCGTAGTCGATTCGATAACGATCCCCCTGGTGGGGGGCGCCCGGCAGGGGATGAGCTGGGTTAAGACGATTGAACGGCGCGACTGGGGGAACCAGGGCCTCCAGCAAGATGTGAACTACACGCTGGACGGCTACCTCATCAAGATGGCCGCGCCCGAGGTGAGCACGCTTGTCGCTCCGTCGAAGCCAGCGGCGCCCACACTCATGACACGGCGGAACACCATCACGGTGGAGAAGCCTGGGGGGAAGGATCCACACGACGGTACCTGGTTCGACCTCCAGTACCGGAAGGGGAGGGGTAGCCAACCCACCTACGGCAACTGGAAGTCCGTGGACGGCATCTTCGTCGCGAAGTACGGCGAGATTGAAGATCTCGAGTACGACACCCCCTACCAGGTTCGCGTGCGCAGGTACAACGCGCGCGGCCGGTCAGGGTGGTCGGATGCCTCGGCCATCACCACCGAGGAAAACACGTGCGGATTGAGCGCCACCCCCGAGCTCGTGGCCGACTGCGAGACGCTGCTGGCGGCGAAGGACACGCTGCGGGGCTCGGCGTCGCTCAACTGGAGCGCGGACCTCGACATCGACGACTGGGAAGGCGTCACGGTGGTTGGCGGGCGCGTAACGAAGCTGGAGCTGGGGGGTAGGAAAGGACGTGTGCTGAGTGGGACGATTCCGGCGGCGCTGGGGAACCTGACGGCGCTGGAGCACCTGTCCCTGAGCGCGAACCAGCTGACGGGCTACATTCCGGGGGCGCTGGGGAAGCTGACGAACCTGACGTACCTGTCCCTGAGCGCGAACCGCCTGAGCCCACGCCCGAGCACTGAACGCAACGAGGTGAACCGGTCGATTCCGAGGGCGCTGGGCGATCTGACGAAGCTGGAGCACCTGTCCCTGAGCAACAACCTGTTGCGCGGGCCGATTCCGGTGGAGCTAAGGAAGCTGACGGCGCTGCAGAGCCTGTCCTTGAACAACAACTTCCTGAGCGGGGAGATTCCGGCGGACCTGGAGAAGCTGGCGAGCCTGGAGCACCTCAACCTCAAGAACAACCTGCTGGAGGGGCAGATCCCGCTGGAGCTGCTGAAGCTGCAGAACCTGGAGCGCCTCTTCCTCAACCAGGCGACGCTGACCGGCTGCGTGCCGCCGTTTGCTGTGGCGACGAGCGATCTGGCCTCGTTCAGTCTGCCGGCGTGCACGGCGACAGAGCTATGCACGATCGGTAAGGCCGTAGAAGATACAGATGCCGATCCCGGCCTCGTGCAGGACTGCGCGGTTCTGTTGACGGCGCAGTCGGCGCTGAACGCCGATCCGCCGTTGAACTGGAGCCCGAATCGCGCCATCAAGCGCTGGCATGGCGTCAGCGTGGGCGACACGCTGGTTCTGGGCGTGATGACGGAGCGGGTGAGGGCTTTGCGGATGGAAGGGACGGGGTCGAGCGATCCCGGAAGTTCGGAGGATTTGCACTCGCGGGAACCCAGGCCCACGGTCGCGTACAGCGGCGAGCTGAGTGGGATCATTCCGCCGGCGCTGGGGCAGCTGGTGGAGCTGCGGGAGTTGACCCTGACTCGCCACAGCCTGAGGGGGCCGATCCCGGAGTTGGAGTCCCTGACGCATCTGACCACACTGAAGCTGCACGGGAACCAACTGACGGGCAGGGTTCCGGAGGAACTGGCGAACCTGGCGAACCTGACCACGCTGAAGCTGCGCAATAACGATGGCCTCGAGGACTGCATCCCGCCGGCGCTGTTTGACGTGGCGGACCACGACCTTGGGGAGCTCCGCATCAGCAAGTGCCCAACGGTGAGCATTGCGCGGGTGGCGGCCTCAGTAGAGGAAGGCGAGGAGGCCGAGTTCACGGTGACGCGCACGGGCAGGAGGTCGAAGGCGCTGGTCGTGCTGGTGAGCGTGAGTGACGGCGATCACGACATCCTCGATGGCGCGCCGGCGGAGTCGGTGAGGATCGCGAAGAACGCGAGGACCGCGACGCTGGTGGTGGCGACCGACGACGACGAGACGGACGAGGACGACGGCCTCGTGACGGCCACGATCGGGGCGAGCGACGACTACACCATCGACGCGGATGCAGACGACGCCACGGTGACGGTGACCGACGACGACCTGCCGGAGGTGAGCATCGTCGCGGTGGCGGCCTCGGTGGAGGAGGGCGAGGACGCCGAGTACACGGTGACGCGCACGGGGCGCACGGCGGACGCGCTGACCGTGAAGGTGAGCGTGAGCGACGGCGATCACGACGTCCTCGATGGCGCCGCCGCGGAGTCGGTGACGATCGCGGCGGACGCGACGAGCGCGACGCTGGTGGTGGCCACCGACGATGACGAGACGGACGAGGACGACGTCCTCGTGACGGCCACGATCGGCGCGAGCGCTGACTACGCCATCGACGCGGATGCGGCCGCCGCCACGGTGACGGTGACCGACAACGACCTGCCGGAGGTGGGCATCGTGCGGGTGGCGGCCTCGGTGGAGGAAGGCGAGGACGCCGAGTACACGGTCACGCGGAGGGGGAGCACGTCGGCCGAACTGACCGTGAAGGTGAGCGTGAGCGACGGCGATCACGATGTCCTCGAGGGCACGCCCAGGGAGACGGTGACGATCGCGGTGGGCCATGCCAGCGCGACGCTGGCGGTGGCGACCGACGACGACGAGACGGCCGAGGACGACGCCCTCGTGACGGTCACGATCGGTACGAGCGACGACTACACCATCGACGCGGCCGCGGCCGCCGCCACGGTGACGGTGACCGACGACGGAGACCTGCCGGAGGTGGGCATCGCCGCAGTGGCGGCCTCTGTGGAGGAGGGCGCCGACGCGACCTTCACGGTGACGCGCGTCGGAAGCACGTCGGCCGAGCTGGTCGTGAAGGTGAGCGTGAGCGACGGCGATCACGACGTCCTCGAGGGCGTGCCCGCGGAGACGGTGACGATCGCGGTGGGCGATGCCAGCGCGACGCTGGCGGTGGCCACCGACAACGACGAGGAGGACGAGTCGAACGGCCTCGTGACGGCCACGATCGGCACGAGTGCGGCCTACGCCATCGACGCCGCCAACGGGTCGGACACGGTGACGGTGCGGGACAACGACACCCACCCCTGCGAGAACGGCACGACCGTCCTCAACCCCCGCTTCAACCGCGGCCTGGTGGCCGACTGCAAGGCGCTGCTGGCGGCGAAGGACGTTCTGCAGGGTGATGGCGTCAGCGTCCTCAACTGGGGGCCGACGACGCGCCTCGATCGAGGATGGACCGGGGTGAGGGTGATCCAGTTCCGGGTGTGGTCGCTGAGCCTGCCCAACCGCGGGCTGGGGGGCGAGATCCCGGCGGCGCTGGGCGCCCTCTCGGATCTCTTCATCCTCGCGCTGAACGGCAACGAACTGACGGGCGGCGTCCCCGCCGAGCTGGGGCAGCTGTCGAAGCTGTACAGCCTCGCGCTCAACGACAACGAGCTGAGGGGCCAGCTTCCCGGCTCGCTGCAGGACCTCGGGGCCCTGCGGCGGTTGAGCCTGCGGGACAACGCGTTCACGGGGTGCATTCCTCCCCTCCTGCGCAACGTCGGCAACAACGACGTCGCCTCCCTGAACCTGCCGGACTGCATGTTCGGGGTGGAGGAGACGAGCTTCGCGACGAGCGGCGTCGCGGGCTACGCGAAGGCGGGCGACACGATCACGGTGTCCTTCACGACGAGCGCGGCGCTGGCGGCGAAACCGTCGGCGATGATCGCGGGGCAGACCGCGACGGTGAGCGGTTCGGGCACGAGCTGGGGGGCCGTGTACACGGTGCAGGCCTCGGACACGAACGGTGAGGCGCGCTTCGACCTGGGCGAGATCCGGGACGCGTCGAGTGAGCGCGTGAACCCGCCCGCGGTGGGCACGGGCATCGTGGTGGACACGGTGGCGCCCAGGCTGACGGCGGGCCGGGCCACGCCGAGCGGCGGGGCCGCGAAGGCGGGCGACAGTATCCGTGTGCCCTTCACCGTGAGCGAGGCGCTCGCCTCGAGGCCGGTGGTGAGGATCGCCGGCGAGAAGGCCACGGTGAGTGGCTCGGGCACGAGCTGGACGGCGAGCTACACGGTGCAGGCGACGGACCCGAACGGGGCGGCCGTCTTTGACGCGGAGGTGATCCGCGATCGCGCCGGCAACGAGACGGACCCGCCCGCGGTGACGACGGTCGTGACGGTGGACACGGTGGCGCCCACGGTGACGGCGTACCGCTTCAGCGCGAGCAGCGGGACGTCGACGGTCAAGGCGGGGGGCACGATCGGCGTGTCCTTCACGACGAGCGAGGCGCTCGCCTCGGCGCCGATGGCGTCGCTCGCGGGGACGACCGTGGTGGTGAGCGGCTCGGGCACGAGCTGGAGCGCCAGCCTGGCGGTGAAGGCGGGCGTGAACATCGCCAACGTGGCCTTCGACCTGGGCACGATCAGGGACGCCGCCGGCAACGAGGCGGACCCGGACGCGGAGCTGAGCGGCATCGCCATCGTGGACGACGTGAAGCCCACGGCGACGGTGGCACAGGCCACCACGACGAACGAGGACGACGGCTACGCGAAGGAAGGCGACACGATCCGTGTGCCCTTCACGGTGAGCGAGGTCCTGGCGTCGGAGCCGACGGCCACGATCGCCGGTCAGCGGGCGACGGTGACGGGTGCGGGCCGGAGCTGGACGGCGAGCTACAGGGTGACATCGACGACGGCGGACGGGGCGGCCGCCTTCAACCTGGGGGTGCTCCGCGATCCCGTTGGCAACGAGACAGACCCGGCGGCCGCGGCCACGGGCATCGAGGTGGACACGGTGGCGCCCACGGTGACGGCGCGGACCGTCACGACGAGCGCGGCCGAGGGCGAGCCCGCCGGCGAGGGCGACACGATCACGGTGGCCTTCACGACGAGCGAGCCCCTGAAGCTGAAGCCGTGGGCGACGATCGCCGGCAAGGTCGCGAGCATCACCGGCGCGGGCCGGAGCTGGACGGCGGCGTACACGGTGGAGCGGGGCGTGAACACGCCCAACGCCGGGTTCAACCTGGGCACGCTCCGGGACGCCGCTGGCAACACGCATGATCCTTCCCCGGTGGCGACGGGCGTCGCCGTCGAGACGGTGGTCCTGCACACCCTGCGCACGTCCGTCACGCCGCCGGACAGCGGTGGCGTGCGCGTGGTCGTGGTGGCGGAGTACCAGGGCGGCCAGGCGGATGGCGACTTCATCGGGCAGGAGCGGGACTGGGAGTACCGTGCGGGCACGGTCGTGAAGGCGATTGCGGGGGCGAACCCCGGCTACCGCTTCAAGGAGTGGTCGGGGGAGCCTTGCCAGGACGTCACCAACCCCCACCGGGTGGCGGACGGCTGCCGCATCACGCTGAGCTCGGACAAGGGCGTGACGGCCATCTTCGAGCGGCGCACGTACGCCTTCACGGTGACGGCCGACGCCGGCGGCACGGTCTCTGGCGGGGGCACCTACGAGCACGGCAAGCCGGCGACGGGGCGGGTCACGTGGAATCGCGTGCAGTACACATTCGAGGGCTGGACGGGGCCCTGCGTGACGACGAGCTCGAGCGCCTCGAGCGCGAGCTGCAGCGTGAGCATGAACGGTCCCCGCAGCGTCCACGCCGACATCGACGAGAAGCGCTGCCACGTGGCCACGGACACGCAGGGAAGCGGCACGGCCAGCGGCGACGCCACGGTGCAGTGCGGCGTGAGCTCGGTGCCCATCCGGGCGACCGCGGGCGCAAACGCGTGCTTCACGGGCTGGTTGCCGTCCTTCGGGCGGTACTCCGGGGGCTCGAGCACGGCGCAGCCCTGTGCCACGGAGGGCTTCGAGACGGTCGTGAAACCGGAGGTGGACTACACGTACACGGCCATCTTCGTGACGGGGTACACGATCACGGCCACGCACGGGCCGAACGGAGACGTGCTCGGCGGCGGCCACCGCTACCTGGCGAACAAGACGGTGACGCTCACGGCGGTCCCGGACAACGGCTACGAGGTGGCCAGCTGGAGCGGCGCGTGCAGCGGCTCGGCGCTGACGTGCGACGTGCGCCTGACGACCAACAAGTCGGCGCGCGTGACCTTCAAGGAGAAGCCGACCACCTACAGTCTCACGGTGACGGCCGACGCCGGTGGCACGCCCAGTGGCGGTGGCACCAAGACCGCCCGGATGACGGTCACGGCGGCGGTCAGCTGGGACAGCGTGAGCTACCAGTTCACGGGCTGGACGGGGCCCTGCGCGAGCACGACCTCCGGTGCCTCGAGCGCCACCTGCAGCGTGTTCATGAACAGCGACAAGGCCGTCCACGCCGACATCGACAAGAAGATCTGCCACGTGGACACGGCCACGCAGGGAAGCGGCACGGCCGGTGGCGATGACGCGGTGCAGTGCGGCGTGGGCTCGGTGCCCATCCGGGCGACCGCGGGCGCAAACGCGTGCTTCACGGGCTGGTCTCCGACCTTCGGGCGGTACTCCGGGGGCTCGAGCACGGCGCAGCCCTGTGCCACGGAGGGCTTCGAGACGGTCGTGAAGCCGGAGGTGGACTACACGTACACGGCCATCTTCGCGACGGGGTACACGATCACGGCCACGCACGGGCCGAACGGAGACGTACTCGGCGGCGGCCACCGCTACCTGGCGAACGAGACGGTGACGCTCACGGCGGTCCCGGACAACGGCTACGAGGTGGCCAGCTGGAGCGGCGCGAGCTGCGGGACGGCGCTGACGTGCGACGTGCGCCTGACGACCAACAAGGACGTGCGCGTCACCTTCAAGAAGAAGCCGACCAATTACACGATCACGATCTCGAAGAGCGGCAGCGGCACGGTCTTGCCGGCGCCGGGGACGTACACGCGCATCGCCGGTTCGACACTGCGGGTCACGGCGACCCCGGCTGACGGCTGGCAGGTGTCGAGCTGGAGCAGCGCGTCCGGCTGCAGCTCGCCGGTGACGACGTGCAACGTGGCGGTGAACGCCAACTACAAGCACGTGCGCGTCACCTTCGAGCGCATCACCCACACGCTCACGATCTCGCACGGGAGCAACGGGTCGACCAGTCCCGCGGCGGGCACGCACAGCTACTACAGCGGCACGCCCGAGACGGTCACGGCGATCCCGAACAGCGGCTACCAGGTGAACCGCTGGAGCGGCAACTGTAGCGGCGACTCGACCAGCTGCGACCTCACGATGAACGGCAACCGCAGTGTGCGCGTGACCTTCGAGCTGAAGCCGCAGTGCACGCTCACGGTGACGGACGAAACGGGTGGCAGCGCCTTCGGCAGCTGGACGGGTGAATGCGGGACGACGCGCCCGATCAGCGCCACGCTCGAGAGCGGCTACCGCTTCGACGGCTGGACCGGTGGCAGCGGCGTGAGCAACCGGAGCGCCCTTCGCACGAACGTCGTGGTCAGCCGGACCATGACGGTGCGGGCCAACTTCGTCTCGCAGTGCATCGTCAACGTCTCGGCGGGGCCGGGCGGCAGGGCCAGTGGCGGGGGCACGGTGGACTGCGGCCAGTCTGCGCCGGCGACGGCCACCGCCAACGACGGCTACTGCTTCAGTCGGTGGCTTGGCGGTCGATTATCCGGCCAGAGCCAAGAGAGCCAAGAGGTGGTCGGGCAGCAGAGTTGCCGGACCGAGGACCGGACGAGGCGGCTGACGGATCCCGGTCCGCCGGGGGTCTACTCGTACGTCGCCAACTTCCATGTGAAACCGCCGTCGAGCTTCACCCTCACGGTGACGGCCGATAGCGGCGGCACGCCCAGTGGCGGCGGCAGCAAGCCCGCCCGGCAGGCGGCCACGGCGGCGGTCAGCTGGAACAACGTGAGCTACCAGTTCACGAGCTGGACGGGGGCCTTCTGCTCGAGCTCGAGCGTGAGCACCTCGCGCGCCACCTGCAGCGTGTACATGAGCAGCAACAAGAGCGTCCACGCCAACCTCGACAAGCGGTTCTGCCGGGTGACGGCGCGGACCTCCACGGGCGGCACCGCGAGCGGCGGCGGGAACGTGCACTGCGGTGTCGGCTCGACGACGGTGTCGGCGCGGGCGGGCACCGGCTACTGCTTCACCGGCTGGAGCGTGGGTCTGGGCAGCAGCGTGGTCGGGCAGGCTGCCTCCTCGGTCTGCACGGTGAGCAACACGCGCCCGGTGAACCTTCCCAGGGTGGACCTCACCTACACGGCCCAGTTCGAGGCGCGCAACTACACCCTCACGGTGAACAACGGCAGCGGCTCGGGCAGCTACCCCGCGCGCTCGTATGCGGTGGCCACGGCGCCGGCGAGGAAATGCCAATTCGGCTTCATCTACACCTTCTCGGGCTGGACGGGCACGAGCGTGTCGTCGCGTTCGGCGCGGCTCTACATGAGCAGCGACCGCACCGTCACGGCCAACTACGCCACGCGCACGACGGAGACCTGCTTCGGCGCCGCCAGTGAAGGCGAAACGGAGGAAGTGATCATCCCCGAGACCGAGCCCCTTCCCGCCGGCGAGGCGGCGAGCGCCGAGGAGCAACCGTCCCAGGAGGGCGGCGGCGGCAGCGCTGACGGCGCGGGCGAGGAGCCCGCCGAGCCCGAAGGCGAGGGCAGCGGGGGGAGTGACGCCGGCAACGGCGACGAGACCTAGGGGGCTGCCCCCTTCCGGCCCCAGGGCTGGGAAAGGGGGTAGGATGCCCCTGCCCATGAACGGACTGCGCCTGGCGCTCTGCCTCGCCAAGGCGGGAGCGCGGTGAGCGCGCCGCTGGTGCTGTTCACCGCGTGCGCCTGCGGGAAAGTCCATGCGGAGTGCCTGGTCTGCGGCTGGCGCGGCGGCTGGTATGTGAGCCTCGATCTCGCCGGCGACGAGCTGCTCGAGCACGTGTGGGGCTGCTCGGGGCTGCCGTTCGAGCTATGGGAGTGGCCGCGGGCGGATCGCGCCAGCGGGTTCTAGGGGCGCTGATGGGCCGGGCCTACTACGTGTTCGAGAACCTCGAGAAGGAACGCAGCCGCATCCACGATGCCGGCTGCGGCCACTGCGTACGGGCCGTCGCCGTGCAGGCGCGCCAGGCGTTGCCCGGTCGCTCCCACTGGCACGGCCCTTTCCCGACGTACGACGAGGCGCGCCAGCAGGCGACGGGCCTGGGGTTGCCGGTCGAGGACGCCACCTGCTGTGTGGGGCGCAGGTGAGCGAAAGCGGCTGGCCCCAGGGACCAAGCGGGGGTGGGGCTTCCCGAGCCTCCCTTTGCCGTCGCGCGTGCCGGTAGCGCTGGCGCTGCCAGCAGGGGTTCGAGCAGAAACGGGTGCCCCGCCGCTTCCCCTTGAGGGGCGTGTCGCAGTCCTCGGCTTCGCAGATGCGCTGGTCGCGGGCATGCCAGAGCGCCCGGGACCGGGCGCGGCGTTCCTTCCGGTACTCCCGAAAGTAGGTTGTGCGGTCGGTCGAACGGGTCATCCCTCGCACTCTCAGCGGGGCGGCCCTAGGCGTGGGCGGCGCTCGAGCTCGGAGGCAGCGGCCGTGCGGATGCTGGCGAGGGCGGTGCCCACGGTGAGGGCGCCCCTGGCGATGTCGGCGGGGATGCGCACGTCGATCGCGGCCAGCTTGCCCAGGCAGTCCTCGCAGAGCACGCGCGCTTAGTCGGCCAGCGTGGTCGGGTCGGTCAGCTGCTCGCGGCCGGCGGCGCAGGCGGTGCACTCTCCGCCATGCTCACCGGCCCTCGGCGGCAATGCTGCGGCGGATGTGGTTGGGGGTCTTGCCCCCCAGGCGGCCTTCGAGCTGGCCGCGGCCCTGGTGGCAGTAGTACTCGTGGCGGGCCTCAATGCGTTCCGCTTCCTCTTCCGTGGAGAGGGGGCGGCCGTCCCAGCGGGAGCCGACGGGCCAGGGGCAGCGGATGCAGGGGTCGACGTACCAGCGGACGGTGACCTTCTCGCTCGCCATCGGCCGATACTGCCATCTGAGGGCAGTACTATCCATCCACCGAAGGCGAGGGGGCTGGCCCCCCTACCCCGGCCGCAGGCGCGTCAACAGGCTTCTCCCCCAGCGCGCGCGCCTGGCAAGCTGTTCCGCAGCGCCGCCGGGGGCGCTCAGCAGGCGGCCACGAGCACCGCCGCGAGGGCGGCCGCGAACACCAAGGCCGTCGTCACCGCCAGGGGCCAGTTCGAGCGCATGGGGGGACGACCCTCAGTCCTGCCGGTCGGGCGCGCACTGCCGGCACGCGCCAAGCCGCCGGTGGCCCAGCTGCAGGGCCTGGTGGCGGGCGGCGCCGAAGGTGGGGAAGGGGCCGTGCCAGCGGCCGTTTGGCGTCTCGCGCCCGAAGCCGTGCTTGCCCTGGCCTTCCTGGCAATGGCCGCAGGCCCCGCGATGGATGCGTGCGCGGCGCTGCAGGCGGTCCTCGTAAACGTAGTAGCGCATGCGCGACGGGCGTTCAGCGCCCATCGCTTCCCAGGAAGCCACTGATGAAGTCCCCCGCTCCCCGGCACTCCTCGAGTGTGCCCGCGAGCGGGGCCAGGCGCGCCGCCTGCGGGGGAGGCTCGTAGGTGCGGCTGTTGAGCGCGGCGTAGCGCTCGTCGATGGCGTCGTCGTCGAGGTTCTCGCCGGCGGCGAGGGTGGCCCTGATCCCCTCGAAGAGCGCCATGCCCTCCTCGATGTTCGCGAGCATGGCGGCGTGGTGCTCCTCCAGGTCCGCCGGGGGCGTGGCCCCGCGCAGGTCGGCGGCGAGCTGCCGCATGGGCTCGAGGAAGGCGTCCGCCACGGCCGCCGGGTCGGCGTCCGCCACCTCCGGCTCGCGTTCCAGCATGGCCTCCCAGAAGGCGCTTCCGGCCAGGCAGACGTCGCGGAGATAGGCCAGATCGACGGCGCTCGCGGAAGGGTTGCTGGCGGACGTGTCGGTGCGCTCCGCCCAAACGGGGTCGCTCGCCGACGACCAGTCCCCGTCCGCGCCGGCGAGCAGCCCCAGCCACTCCCAGGCGAGGCCCTGGTCGTGTTCGTGCGCGGGCAGCTCATGGCTGTGGTGGGGCAGCTCGTGGACATGCTGCTGCTGGGGCTGCTCGTCGCCGGCGACGAGCGCGACGATGGCGATAGCCAGGGCGGCCGTGGCCACGGCGAGCGTGACGGCGCCGACGAGCCAGGTGGTGGTGGTGTTCATGGGCGGGCCTCCCCTGGCCGGCAGGGTAGCTCACGAACCCCCCCGGGGCGCGCACACCGGGGGCAGGGCCTACCGGACCGCCTTGCGGCAGGCGTATAAGGGGACAGCCCTTACCCTTCGGGGGCTGGATAGTACTGCCCTCAGATGGCAGTATCGGCCGATGGCGAGCGAGAAGGTCACCGTCCGCTGGTACGGCGACCCGTGCATCCGCTGCCCCTGGCCCGTCGGCTCCCCGCTGGCGCGAGCGGCGGGAGCGCCCCTGAAGGTGAAGTCGCCAGCGTGAACCCGTGGCCGAACCCCTGGATGCTCATCGGTTGGCTGGTGCTGGGAGCGATCCTGTTCGTCGTCGGGTTCGTGCTCTTTGCGGTCTACGCCCTCCTCGCAGGCGGGCTCTGAGACGTTCGCAGGCACCGTTCGCCTGGTGCTGCGTGGGTCGCCGATAGCGGGGGCCGCCGCTCCGGGGGCGGGCGTCGCGCCTGGCGGGCGGCTTCCCAGCCCTCGATGATCTCGCGCTGGCGCGTGCGGCCTTCGGCGGCCGTCACCCGCTGCACGTCGCGTTTGTGGCCATAGGTCTCGGGGTCGCGCGCCTTCAGCGCGAACTCGCGCGCGCTGGGCGGAACGGCCATCGCCGAGGGCGGCGTCCATCAGCTTGCGCGCCTGGATGGCGCCGCCGAGGCCCGCGATGATCGCCAAGTCGTCACGCAGTCCGGGGTAGTCGCTCTTCCAGTGGCGCACGGTGGAGTCCACTACACTGCCGGCGGCGGCCACGTTCGCGGGGGCGACGAAGCCGCGGAGGAGGCCCCGCATGACCAGCCTCACGCGCAGCCCGTAGCGCGGCATGATGTCGCGCACGAACTGCTGCTCCTCGAGTTCCAGCTTGGCCCACACCTGACGCGGGATGAGGGGCAGGCAGTCGGCCTCGAAGTCGCTGGCCTGGGGCAGGATCACCCGGTGCTGCTCGCCGGGCGCGGGAATGAGGGCGCGATCGCTGGCTCGCATGGTCGACGTTATCACCAATTTCCCCCCCCCCCGATGCCCTACCGTGACCTCATGCGCGCAGGCCCTGACCAGCTGCTGTGGCCCCGTGCATGGCGGGACGTTACTTGCCGCCGCGTGGCAGTACGGGCATGCCCTCGTACTCATCGCCCGAGCCCCCGTGCACGCGCACGACGTGCCGCCCGCACGTGCCCCGGCGGGGCCGTCAGGCGGGGAAGGGGAGGGGGCGAACCCCCTCTAGGCCCTCCCGCGCCGCCACCGCGCGCCCCCGCGCGCGTGCGCGCGGCGAGACCTCGCTAGAGGCGCTGGTTGCCGTGGCTGAGGGGTGAGCCCGGACGGCGTCCTCGCCCTCGCGCTGGCTGGACGGGCGGTGGCGGGCGGCAGGGTTCCTCGCGCAGGTGCTCGTCGCGCGAGGCCCAGGTCTCGAAGCGCGCGCTGCAACTCCAGCAGGGGGGCACGCGGTAGCCGACGGTCGCCTTCACGCTTCCCCAATCTACGCCCGCCGCGACCGCCGTGGAAGGCTCCAGGAGGCCCCGTAGCCGCCGGAAGAGGCGATCGCGATGGCAGTAGGCTTGGACGCGGATGCAGATTCACCGGATCGGGACAGGGTCCCCCGGATGGCGTCTCCTCCGGACCGGAACTGCCCTACAGAACCATCCCGCAACCGTCGCAACTCCGCGTACCCCTCGGCGAGATGCGGCCGCAACGCTCACAGCGGAGGGCCTTCGCGGGACAGATGCCGACGGGTGAGTGCAGGACGCGGTCGCAGTCGGACGGTTGCCCTGGCGCCGCTCGTACGTGGGCCTCGCGGATCGCCGCCAGCGTCTCTGCGTCCGGCGCGGCCCAGCGCCGTCCGCAGCGCTTGCACTGGCCCTTGAGCGCTCGCTTCAACGCCGTCGCCGTCATGGTGCGCTCTCCTCGCAATCAGACTATCACCCCTCTTGCGATCACACCCTCCGCCCGCCTCCCCTGTTCCGGGGGACCGTGAAGGCTCTTCCGTCAGGCACGGGGCCGCACGTGGTAGGGCGTCTTGCCCCCGGCGCATCCCTAGGGACGGCCCCTGTGGCAGGAGGGCTCGTGGCGCGCCTCGAGGCGGTCGGCCTCATCGCGCGTGGCGACGGGGCGGCCGTCCCAGCGCGAGCCCAGGGGCCAGGGGCAGCGGATGGAGGGGTCCACGCAGAACGCGCACGATCAGCCTCTTCGCTGACCACCGGCCGAAGTGCGAGCCGCAGGACGGCGACCCCTTCTGCTGCGCCCGCAGCGCGGCTCCCCTATGCCGCCGGCTCTGGACGCGCACCGTCCGTAGCCGTCGGCTCGTGCTCCGGGGGCAACCCGGCGAGCGCCCATCCCGCCGCCGTCAGCGTAATCGCCCGCGACAGCCCCGGCTCTCGCACGAGCAGGCCCTCGCGCTCGCACACCTCCAGCCAGTGCCAGACGACCGAGGTCGAACTGGCCCCGGTGGCCTTCAACAGATCGCGAATGGTCGGGGGGTAGCCACGCTCGGCGCTGAAGCCGGCGATCGCCTCGACCAGCAGTCGCCGCCAGTGCGTGGACGACGGGCGCTCGCGCAGGCCCGCCCAGCCGCCCGCGCGATAGCGCGCGAGCCAGCGGTACGCGCTGGTGGGGCCTGCGCCCACGCTTGCGGCGGCGGCGGCCGCACTCATCCCGTCGAGCATCAAACGGACGGTGTGGCAGCGCGTCTCGAACGAGTAGCGCCGCCGTCCGCGGCGGCTCCCGGCGTCAGGCATTGCTCTCCCCTTCGCGGCCCGGGGCGTCCACGTCGCCACCCAGGGCCTCGAACCCAGAGCTCTCATCGAAGTGCACCGCGGGCAGGACGTGTTCGAGGCCGAGGCGGCGCGCGAGCGCCTGGAGGTCGAGCAAGTGGCCGGCGTTGGGGCGCACGCCGTTGCGCCAGCGCCAGAGGTTGACCGTGCTCGTGCCGAGCAGGCCCGCGAGCTGCGACCAGGTCAGCCCGGAGGCCTCCTTGAGCGCCGCGATCGCCGGTCCGAAGTCGTCGTGGAGCAGGGGACCGCGCCGTCGCGCCATCGCGTCAGCCCTCCCGCAGGGCGGCGAGGAAGTCCTCGCCCAGCAGGATCAGCAGGCCCCCCGGTATCTGGGAGGCGAGCGCGATCAGGGCGTGATAGGCGCCGGCGTGCGGTTCGGCGCCCTGGCGCCAGCCGAGCACGCGCTTGGGCTCCACGCCCATGGCCTCTGCGAACTCCTCCGAGGTGCAGTCGGCGAGGCGCCACAGGCGCTCGATGCGAGCGGGGAAGTCGCGCGGCAACTTCGGGGTTCCGCAGCGCACGGGGCGGCCGGCGATGACCGGCGCGCCGCGATAGCGCGGGAGGCGGGGCGAGGCCCTGCGGACGGTTGCGCTTCTCCTGTTCGAACGGGCGCGACGCATGGAAAGTCCTCCGGTCGGGGGGATGCGCGGCAGCGAGATGCGGCGCTCTACCCTCGCAGTATCTCGATTAGGTCGGTAGAGTAAGTGCAGTCAAGGTAGTCGTCAAGAACGGACGTTCGTATACTGCTCTCTCACCGCACGCACAGGGAGTCCCGCCCATGGCCGCCCAGCACAGCTCCCAGTGGACCGCCCTCGGATCCCGCATCCGCGAGGCGCGCACGCAGGCCGGACTCACCCAGAAGCGCCTCGGCGCCCTCGCCGGCGTCTCCACCCACACCGTCTGGTGCTGGGAGGCGGGACGCGCGAAACCCACCCATGAGCACCTTGTCGAGCTGGCTTTCCACCTGGAGACGAGCGTTGCCGAGCTGGAGGGACGCGATGTCGTCGAGGCGGAGTTGCTGAAGGAGACGGAAGTGTACTTCCGCGACGCGGTGGACGGTCTCCCCATGGAGGATGTCCAGTCCATCCAGAACTACATCCGTTTCGTGAGGGCGGAGCGGCGCAAGCGGAGGCGCCTGGAGACGTGAACCGGGCGCAGCGGCGAGGTGCGGCGCTGCGGCGAGAGCTGGGGCTGCGCGGGCAGGTGGACGTGGAGGCGGTGGCGGCGGGGTTCGGTCTGGGGGTGCGGCCGTGGCACTTCGATGTGCAGACGGAGATGACCATGGGCGGCGAGATCCTGATCGCCGAGCGGTTGAGCCCGGAGGAGCGGCGGTGGGAGACGGCGCACGCCATCGGCCACCGCCTGCTCCATCGGGGCAACCACCTCGAGCAACCGAAGCACGTGCGGCAGCGCCACGAGCGGGAGGCCGACGACTTCGCCCACGAGCTGCTGATCGACGCCGAGGAGGCGCTCGCCGAGGGGTTCGTCCACTCCTGGGAGATTGCCGAACACTTCGGGGTGCCCGGCAAGGCCGTGCGCGTGCAGGCGCGGCTCGTGCCGGACGAACCGGCCTCGCAGCCCGGCGATTGTCCGCGTCGTGGCTACTGACCCACACCCCCAACAAGTCGGCCTGCGCCGGCCAGTACCGCAGACTTCACCGATGAAGTCCCGCCCGCGGGATTACCGCCCTCACCTTCGTCCACCACTCTTGACCGTGGAACAGGCGCTCTGCGCGAGTGGCGCGCCTGCACAGCGGGACGGACGAGATGGAAGCGGCGAAGCAGCCGGGGCGCAGCGGGCGTGGCCACACGGGTGGCCCGCAGCCGCGCGTGGTCGCCATCAAGTACCGCCCCACTCCCGACGCCGAGGCGCGGCTGCGCCGCATCGCCGCGATCCTGCTCGACCACGCCACGCGCGCCGCCGCGCAGACCGGCGACGGCGACGGGCAGGACGGCCGGTAGCAGCAACAGCGCCGGGCCGGGCCGGAGGCTTTGACCGCCTCGGCCCGGCTTCGCTACGCTGGCGGGGACAAGGTGGCCCGGCGGTGCGCTAACACCCCGGGCCGTGGCGCCACCCGTGGCCAGGCGACGCGAGCCGCATGCTACCGCTCGTGGACCCGCCCCCGCAGGGAGGCGGGTCCGTTCGTATTCAGAGGAGGCAGCCATGCCGGGAACGAGAACACCACGACCGTCCGAGAACCGCCGCGCCGCCATCTACGCGCGCGTCTCCGACAGGAGCCAGGCAGAGGACGACAAGACCTCCCTCGCCGAGCAGATCGGTGACATGGAGACCTACTGCGAGGAGCGCGGCTACACCATCAGCGCGCGCTACCAGGAGGTCGGGCGCGGCTGGTCCAAGAAGCGTCCCGAGTTCCAGCGCATGCTCGCCGACGCGAGGGACGGGCGCTTCGACACCATCGTCTGCTGGAAGTCCGACCGCCTTAGCCGCGGGATGTACCCCGCCGCCGCCCTCATGGAGGTCGTCGAGGCGCAGCGCATCGGCATCGAGGCGGTGATGGACGCGATCGACATGAAGACCTTCGGGCTGATGGCGGCGATCGGCAAGATCGAGCTCGACAACTTCCGGGAGCGCGCCTCGATGGGCAAGCGCGGGGCCGCCAAACAAGGCCGCATCCCCGTCAACACCGTTCCCTTCGGCTACCGCATCACCGAGGAGGGCGAGCCCGCCGTTGACGAGGCGCAGGCCGAGGTGGTGGGGCGCATCTTCCGGCAGTACGTCCACGAGGGCATGGGCGGGCTCGCGATCGCCCAGCGACTCACGAGCGAGGGCGTCCCCACGAGCGGGCGCGCGTCACGCTGGCACGCGCCGCAGGTCAACCGCATCCTCCGCAACGAGACCTACCTGGGCACCTGGTGGTACGGCAGGGCCCGTCACATCGCCACCGACGACGGCACGCGCATCCACGAGCAGCCCCGCGACAGCTGGATCGGCGTGCCCTTCCCCCCGCTCGTGGACGAGGAGATCTGGGAGCAGGCGCAGGCGGTGCGGGAGCGGCGGCGGATCCGCTCCCCTCGCAACACGAAGGTGTTCCACCTGCTCCAGCACCTCGTCCGCTGCAGCGAGTGCGGCCTGCTCATGGGTCCCCTCGCGAAGCGGCGCCACACCGTCAAGCGCGGCGGGAAGACCTACCGCTACGAGTTCGAGAGGCCACGGCGCTACTACCAGTGCTACGGGATGAAGGCGCCGCACTCGCTGCGCTGTCGGGAGCGGCCCATGATCCGCGCCGAGCGGCTCGAGAGCCTGGTCTGGGGCGAGGTCAAGCGCGTGCTGGAGCATCCGGACCTGATCGTGGCCGGGCTGGCGGCGCTGGACGGCGATGGGGATGACGACGTGGCCGGCGAGGTCGCGCGGACCGAGCGGGAGCTGGCGGGCGTGCAGTTGGAGGAGGACCGCGCCATCCGCCTCTACGTGACGGGGAAGATCAGCGAGGAGCAACTCGACCACCAGCGCCGCTTCATCGGCGAGCGGCTGGAGCGCCTGCGGGCACGGCTGGAGGAGTACCGGGCAAGGGCGTCGGCGCACGTTGACCAGCGCCTCGTGCTTGAGCGCGTCGTGGAGTGGACGCGGCGCGTCGGCGACGGTCTCGACGACCTGCCGGACGAGGAACGGCGCGAACTCCTCAACCTGCTCCTGGACGAGGCTACAATCGACGGCGAGAACAACGTCACCCTGACGCTCGCCATCCCGGGCGATGGGGATGTTGTGTCAATTGCGGAACAGGGACCACCGACCACCGACCACCGACCACCGACCACCGACCACCGACCACCGACCACCGACCACCCCGCGAGGTACGCGATGACCCTCAGCATCGACGACGTCGACCTCTTCTCCCCCGAGACGCAGGAAGACTGGTACCCCTCCTACCGCGCCATCCTCGACGAGGCCCCCGTCTACCCCATCCCCGGCCAGGATATGTACCTCGTCTCCAAGTTCGAGGACATCGCCTGGATCGTGCGCAATCCCGATCGCTTCCCCCACAACTCCACCGGCAGCCACGGACTGCTCATGAGCGACGAGGCCAAGGCCTACCACGAGGAACACGGCTACCCCCGCCTCCAGCCCCTCAGCACCAATCCCCCCGAGCACCGCCGCTACCGCGAGCTCGTCGACCCCTTCTTCTCCCCGGCGGGCGCCACCCGCCAGCGCGAGATGATCACCGCCACCATCGAGGAGCTTGTCGACGAAGTCGTGGCGAAGGGCCGCGTCGAGTTCGTCGAGGACTTTGCTGTTCCCCTGCCCGTGCGCGTGATCACGCTCATGCTTGGCTTCCCCCTGGAGGACATCCCCCAGCTTCGCGTCTGGTCGAACGCCTGGGTCATGCCCTTCAAGCTGGGCCTCACCCACGAGGAGCAGATGTACCTCGCCGAGAAGGGCGTGGAGTTTCAGAAATACATCGAGGGCTTCATCGACGAGCGCCGCGCCAACCCGGGTGAGGACGTGCTCTCGCACCTGGCCGCGCGGGCGAAATTCGCCGGCGAGCGCCCCCTCAGCAACGAGGAGGTCATCGGCATCATCTCCCACCTCTACATCGGCGGGAACGAGACCACGACCTTCGCCCTCACCTCCGCGCTCTGGCTGCTCACGCAGGACCCCACCGTCTGGGCCCGGCTCAAGGAAGACCGCTCACGCGTGCGCTTCTTTGTCGAGGAGACGCTGCGGCTGGAGTCCCCAACCCAGGGCCTCTTCCGCAGGACCGTCCAGGACGAGGAGTTGCGTGGGGTCAAGATTCCCGCTGGCTCCGTCCTTCATCTGCGCTTCGCCGCCGCCAATCGCGACGGCGACGAGTTCCCCGACCCCGACGAATTCAGCCTCGAGCGATCGAACGCGGCCAAGCACGTCGCCTTTTCCCAGGGCGAGCACATGTGCCCCGGCGCCGGCCTCTCCCGCCTCGAGCAGAACATCACCTGGGAAACGATGCTCGATCGCGTCGAGCGCTTCGACCTCGTCCCCGGCGCCAACGACTTCAGCCACCTGCCCGGCTTCGTCCTGCGCGGCCTCAAGGAGCTCCACGTCGACCTGACGCCCGTGGAGTAGCCCCTACAGGTTCGTCACGAGCCACCGGTGGATGTCCGTGCACCTCAGGAGGTGCCGCGCGCACCACCCCGCGAATGCCGCCTCCCCCACGTCCCCGGGGAACGGCGCGCCCCAGCGCACCTGCAGCCACTTGTGCCGGAGCAGGTCCGCGCGGGGATGGTCCGCCGCGTACGGCTTCGGGACGCGCTTGTAGTCGGCCCCCGCCACATCCGCGCCTGTCTCCGCCACCAGGGCGTCGATCGCGAAGGCCAGCGGAGCGCCGGTCGCTTCCTCGTCGATGAGCGCCCGCCAGCGGTCCAGCGACGGCAGCATCGCGCCCGTCGCGAACCCCACCTCGTCCGCCGCAAGCCGCACGAAGAGTGTAGGCGCCGTCTTCTTCTCATCGCCCTCCCACCAGCGGAAGAGCAGGTGGTCCTTGTAGGGGGTCTTGTCGGCGGAGAAGCGGATGTCGCGGTTGATCGGCGAGATCGAGCCGTTGACGCGCGGCACGCCCACGATCGCCGGCGACAGTTCCGCCTGGAGCTCGGCGGCTACCGCCTCGACGAACGCCTTGGCCGGTTCCGCGATCAGCGCCTGGTAGTCCGAGCGGTTCGCATCGAACCAGGCCTTGTCGCGCGCCGGCAGTTCGCGCAGGAAGTTGCGCGCCCCCGCCGAGAACGCCGCGACCGTCACGCGGACCCGCCGCCGGCGAACGCCCGCGCCTCGTCGAGCAGCCCCTGCCACAGCTCAATGTCGCGACCCGGAATCTGGACCCACTCGCGGAAGCGCCGTCCGGCGGGCGCGAAGGGCAGGCCCGTTCCCTCGACGACAAGCTCGTCGACCCTGCCCGCGGGGACCTTCACGATGAAGTCGCCGGTTCGGTACTCGGCCATCGCCAAGAACGCCCCGCCCCGCGCCCGGAGGCAGGGGAAGCCCATAATCGTGCCTTCCTCCGCCTCCCCGGAAGCGAGCAGCGGCTCCGTCAACTCCCAGAAGAGCGAGTCGTCGACGGAAGGGTCTCGCTTGATCGGGCTCACTGCCCCTCCAGGGCACGACGCGCCCTGTTGATGGCGACCGCGGGCTGGGGCTGTTTGCCTCCGAACCGGGGGATGGCGTCGCCCCAGCTCAGTCGCATGTCCCAGGCCGCCAGCGGGGCCAGCAGGATCGCGGGCAGGATGATGATCGCCTCGACGCCCACTGCATAGGCGAGCGCTGCGTCCTGCGTTTCGCCCAGCGCCACCAGCGCCTCCTTGGCGAGGAAGGCGAGCCCGACGCTTGCCTGCGCCAGCGGGATGCCTGCGCCGATGTTCGCCGCCGCCACCACGAAGATGTGCACGAAGAAGTTGAGGCTGATGCCCAGCGAGGCTGCTACCGCCCAGTAGAGGAGCGCCTCGCTCATCCAGATGGCGGCCGTAAGCACGAGCACGTTGCTCGTCTGCTTGCCGTTCTGCACCGACCGGAGGCCACGCAGGAACGGCTCGACTCGCGGATTCGCGAGCAGGCCCCGCCAGCCGATCGCGGACGGTGGCTCCCCGCGGTCCCTCGTGAGGAACCAGGCCAGTCCGATTCCCGCGGGCGTGCCGAAGAGCATGAAAGCGCCCAGCCCCGTGAAGCTATCGCCGATGGTGAGCGTTGCGATGGCGACCGCCATCAGCAGCGCGAACACGAACCCGTCCATGACGCGTTCCAGCGTCTCCGCTCCCAGCAGCTCCAGCCGCCCGATGCCGAATTTCCGCGCCGTCACCTGGATCATGAGCACGTAGCCCAGCCCGAACGGCAGAGCCATGTTCGCCGCCTGCCCGAGGATGACCCGCGGAAACGCGCGGCGAGTCGTCACCGCTTTCAGGTGCTCGACCAGGATCCTCCAGCGGATGGCCCGCAGCCAGTACCGCGTGAAGAACACGAGTGCGATCGGGATCAGGTAGCGCGCGTCCGCCTTCGCCAGCGTCCGCCCCACGTCGCCCAGGTGGACATCCCGGAGCAGCAGCCACACGAGGAAGAGGCTGATGGCGATGCCAATCCCGATCCGGATGGGCTTGCCCAACCGCCCAAGCGACACGCACTGCCTCCACGGTCGCGGGACGCGTCAACTCCACCCGCGACAAGCGCGCTTATTCTGAACAGTTGGGGAAGGTCTGGGTAGGGGGCGGCCCGGCGCTCCGCTTAGTGGCAGGCTACTCCCCGGGCGAGACCGCCTCCGGCAGCTCCTCGATCTGGTCGAGCACCGCCTCCTCGGGGTCACCCTCGCCCCGCCCCTCACCGCTCGCGCTCACCCCGATCGCCTCCGCGAAACGCCGGTACGACTCCAGCGAGTCGCCGTACTTGCGGTGCCCCGCCGTGTGCCAGGCGCTCGCCAGCAGCAGCGTGTCCCGCCGCGACGAGGTCGAGTGGCCGTAGTCCTCGGTCAGGCAGAGTCCGATCTCCTGGTTGTGCGGGTCGTTGCCGTGCTTCACCGCGGCGGTCGTGAGCGTCCGCACCAGCGGCGAGCGTCCGAAGCCGGCGTCGAGGTAGGCCTGGGTCCAGGCCACGCTCTCCACCTTGTCCAGCGCCATAAGGGCGTCGTCCAGCCGCGACAGCAGCTGGTCGCCGGAAAGTGAGTCGTAGCCTTTCGGCGGCGCGACGAGCGGTCGACCGTGGCCCTTCAGGTTCGCGATCCAGCGAGCCGCCTGGTTCACGAACGATCCCGCCACGAACAGCAGCTTCGTGCGGTGCGGGTGCTCGAAGGTGTCGTAGAACCAGCGCACGGTGTTCGTGTACTCGTAGGCGTGCTGCGGCATCGAGAACTCGTCCGGCACGACCGTCTCCAGGATCACGTTCGCGGCCGCCACCTGGATCGTGTCCAGGATCTGGCGCGGACCGCGTCCCGCCAGCAGCAGCGCCACGATCTGCTCAATGTAGTCCGGCTCCGGCATCGTCGTGAGCGCCCGGATGAGGCCCTCCGCCTCCGGCTCCGAGAGCGCGCTGTCGTTTGCGAACAGCTCCGTGTCGCGGGTCGCTCCCGGGGTCGGGTCGATCGAGGAGCTCGGAAGCTCCTCCCGCAGCCGGTACAGCTCGACCTGGCAGGCCATCTCGTACTCGGAGTGCCAGCGCGGCCCCACGGCCACGTCGAGCACGCCCGCGTAGAGCACGTGGTGCGCATTCTCCCACCCGACCGCCTGCCCCAGCTCGACCGTCGCCCGTGCGCGGTAGGCCTTGTGCCCGGTCGTGTAGGAGCGGTTGTAGAGCAGCCGCCCCTGTACATCGATGAGCCCGGCGAAGACGAGCTGCGCCAGCAGCTCCTTGCGCCGCTCCGTCTCCTCGAACAGGCCGAGGAAGACGCGGTAGGCGCGAACCACCTCGCCCCGCTCCACCAGCGTCAGCCACTCGTTCAGCCGCTCGTCGAAGGTGCCCTCCAGATGGAGCGGCTCCTGGTCTTCCCAGTGCCGCTCGGGGGGCGGTGGCTCGACGCCCGGTACGGCCTGATAGGTGCGACGCCCGTAGTGCCCGGGCATCCGCCCGATGAGCTGGTTCCACGGGTCCAGCCCCGTGGGCACGTACCAGAGCGTCTGGGCGAGGGGCAGGTGCTTCAGCTCGTCCGGCAGGTAGCGCGGCAGGTTCAGGCTCGTGCGCGAGCTGAGCATGCAGTGGTCGTTGTTCACGAAGCGCATCACGCCGCCGTCGACGCGCTGGTGGTAGGGAACGTTCGTGTAGGGCCCGTGCGTACGCACGGTCTCGCTCAGGATCTCGACGGGATCGCGGCCCGCTTCCAGCAGGTCGAGCAGCGTTTGCCGCGTCGCGTGCTGGTCGCGCCCGAGGATGCCCTCCTCGAGCCGGGCGAAAAGGCGGTCGGCTTCCCTGTCGCGCGTCGCCGTGGCCGTCATCGCGAGCCTCCCGTCGGCCCGATTATAGGCAGGGCTGCTAACTCGCCGCCGAGGCCGCAGCCTCGCCCTCGTAGCGACCGTCGCGCGCGAGGCCGTTCAGCTTGGCCCGCTCGAAGAAGGCGGCCTGCGCCGCGCCCTCGTTCTCGACCTTCCCGCCCCACGCCGCCAGCGCCGGGGCCTGCAAGCCCCGCCCGTAGGAGAAGCTCAGCGCCCACGGCTTCTCGCCCGCGGCTGTGTTGATCGCGTTCAGGTTCTCCGTCGACTCCACCGCCGACTGCCCGCCGGAGAGGAAGTTGATCGTCGGCACCGCCGCCGGCACCGCCCGCCGGAAGACGGTCAGGGTCGCGTCCGCGACCTCCTCGGGCGAGGCCTTGCGGCCGCTGTCGCCGCCCGGCAGGACCATGTTCGGCTTGAGCACGATGCCTTCGAGCAACACACCGTGCCTGTCGAGTGCCGCGAACACCGCGTGCAGCACGGCCTCGGTCACCTCCGCGCAGCGCTCGATCGTGTGGCCGCCGTCCATCAGGACCTCCGGCTCAACGATGGGCACCACGTCCGCCTCCTGGCAGATGCGGGCGTAGCGAGCCAGCACCTCCGCGTTCGCGGAGACGGCGAGCGCGCTCGGGAGGTCGTCGGTGATGTTGTAGACCTCGCGCCACTTGGCGAAGCGCGCACCCTGCGCCTTGTACCCCTCGAGCCGTCCCGCCAGGCCGTCGAGCCCTTCCGTAATCAGGTCGCCGGGGGCGCCGGGGAGGTCCGTGGTTCCCTTGTCGACCTTGATGCCGGGCACGACGCCCGCGGCCGCCGCCACCTGCGGGAGCGGCCTGCCCCCGGCGTCGGTCTGTCCCAGCGTCTCCTCGAACAGGATCACCCCACAGATGTAGTCGCCCACACCCGCCGTGGTCAGCAGGAGCGACCGGTAGGCGCGCCGGTTCTCCTCGGTCGATTCCGCGCCGATCGAGTCGAAGCGGCGCTTGATCGTGCGCGAGCTCTCGTCCGCGGCGAGGATGCCTCTGCTTGGTGCGATCAGGTCCGCGACGGTCTGCCGGAGTACGCCTTCGTCCATGTCGTTCCCCCTGCCTGGGTGGCTTCGGTGGGGCCAATCTTACGCCCGCCTCGCGGAGCCGCTATCCGCCTCTCGCCACTCACGACGTAACAGCGAGGCAGTTGATCCAGCCTGTCGCGCCTTCCTGCGTCTCGCCTTCGTCCGAGGCATAGAACCAGAGGATCGAGAAGCCGGCCGCGGTCACGAGGTCGCGCCACTCGTCCTCTTCGTAGAACGCGTACCAGAGGTCTGTCCCCACGGCTCCCCGCACCCATCCCTCCCCGCTCCCCCGCTGGACGGACGCGTAGAAAGCCCCGCCGTCCGCCAGGACTCGCCGTATCTCGGCCAGTGCGCCAGGCGCTTCCGCGCGCGCCAGGTGTAGCAGGGATGCCGACGCCCACACCCCCTGAAACGCCCCCGTCGGGAAGGGCAGCGCTAGCGCGGTGCCGCGCGCCAGTCCGGCGGAGGGCAGCCGGTCGCGCGCGATCCGCAAATGTTCCCTCGAAACGTCCATCCCTACGGGATCGAGGCCCAGCGCCTGCAGGTCGGTCATCTCCAGACCCGAGGCGCACCCCACGTCCAGCACACGGCCTCCCGCCTCCAGCAGTGCACGGAACCGTCGTTGCGGCTCCTTGAACCACTCGCGCCTGGAGGCTTCCCCCCGGCGCGCGTAGGCCGCAGCTCCACTGTCGTAGCCGTCGGTGATGCGCGCGTGGCGTTCCCGTGCCGAAGACACGGTGTCGAGGCTAGCAGGTGAGTGAAGCGGCCGGGGTTGTTCCTTGCCTAGCAGCCGTCTGACGGCGGCCGCGCAGCCAGTTCAGGAACGCCTGCACGCGTGGATTCGGGCCCTTGCCGGCGCTCCCGGAATCCTCAATGTCGGCGAAGCCGCGGCCACAACTCTGGCAGTACCCGTAGACGTTCAGGTTCTCGCGACCACAGGCGGGACACTTCTTCATGGCGCCAGTCTAGCCTGCCCGTTCGCCTCGGGCACGAGGCCGCCGGATTGTTCGCAGGGATCGCGCCTAGCAAACTGGAGAGCACTACCGCCGGGAGAGCCCAAGTGAGCCTTGATCCCATCCGCGACATCATGCCCCTCGTCATCGAATCCGATGGACGCCGCGAGCGCGCCTACGACATCTACTCGCTCCTTCTCAAGGAGCGCATCGTCTTCCTCGGCACACCGATCGACGCGATGGTCGCGAACATCATCATCGCCCAGCTCCTCTACCTCGACCGCGAGGACGACGAGAAGGACGTGACCCTCTACGTGAACAGTCCGGGTGGCAGCGTCACGGCCGGGCTCGCCATCTACGACACGATGCAGCTCATCCGCCCCGACGTCGCCACCGTCTGCATCGGGCTGGCGGCAAGCATGGGCACCGTGCTTCTCACCGGCGGCGCGAAGGGCAAGCGCACTGCCCTCCCCAACGCCACCGTGCACCTCCACCAGGTGATGGGCGGCGCCGAGGGCCAGGCCTCCGATATCGAGATCCAGGCCAGGGAGACCCTCCGCCTCCAGGCCATCCTCCGCAACATCATCCACGAGCAGACTGGCCAGCCCATGGAGCGCATCGAGCACGACACCGACCGCGACTTCTGGCTCGACCCGCAGGCGGCCAAGGAATACGGCCTCATCGATGAAGTGCTCGAGGGTCCCGTGGCCGGCGCCAACGGCGCCTCGTCCGACTCGGCGGGCAGCTAGCCCGAGCCCTCCGCCTCGATCCGCGTGGTTCCGCCCATGTAGGGCTGGAGCACCCTTGGCACGGCGATCGAGCCGTCCGCCTGCTGGTAGTTTTCGATGATCGCGATCAGCGCCCGCGGGGCGCCCAGCCCCGAGCCGTTCAGCAGGTGCGGGAACCGCGGCCGCGCGCCCTCCTCGGGCCGGTAACGCACGTTCGCCCGCCGCGCCTGGAAGTCGAGCGTATCCGAGACCGAGCTCACCTCCAGCCACTCCTGCAACCCCGGCGACCACAGCTCCACGTCATACGCCTTCGACGCTTTGAATCCGATGTCGCCCGAGCAGAGCTGGAGCACGTGGTAGCGAATCTCGAGCGCCTGAGCCAGGGCGCAGGCCCGCTCGACCATCGCCTGCAGCTCGGCCTCGCTTTCCTCGGGCTCGCAGAAGACGAACATCTCGACCTTCTCGAACTGGTGCAGCCGCTTCAGGCCGCGCGTATCGCGGCCGGCGCTCATCTTCTCCCTGCGGAAGCAGGGCGTGTGCGCGACCATCCGCTGCGGCAGCGAGTCCGGCGGCAGGATTTCGTCCCGGTACAGGTTCGCGAACGGCGCCTCTGCTGTCGGCACGAACAGGTAGTCCTGCTCTGCGTCCTGGTAGAGGTTGTCGCGGAAGTCGGGCAGGTGCCCGGAGGCGTAGAACGACTCCTCCGTGAGCATGTAGGGCAGGTAGTGTTCGACATAACCGGCTTCTACGTGGAAGTCGATCATCCACTGGACCATCGCCCGGTGCAGGCGCGCGATGCCCCCCCGCAGCACGAAGAACCGCGACCCTGACATCTTCGCCCCGCGCGCGAGGTCGATGCCGTCCAGGGTCTCGCCTACCTCCCAGTGTGGCCGCGGCTCGAAGTCGAACTCGCGCGGCTCGCCGACCGTCCGCAGGGTTACGTTCTCACTTTCGTCCACGCCCACGGGCGTTTCCGGGTCGAGGACGTTGGGAACTTCGTAGAGCGCCTCCTGCAGGGAGGCCTCGGTCTCCCGCAGGCGGTCCTCAAGCCCGTCCAGTTTCTCGCCGATGGCCCGCGCTGCTTCGATGCGCTGCGTGCGTTCCTCTGCGTCTTTCGTCTGGCCGATCGCCTTGCTGGCGGAATTGCGCTCCGCCCGCAACCCCTCGACCTCGCCGATGAGGGCGCGCCGCCGCTCATCCAGCTCGACGACCGCGTCGAGCGGCGCCTCCGCCCCGCGCGCCGCCGTGTCCCGCCGGACTCGTTCAAGGTTCTCCCGGATGAACTGCGCGCTCAGCATCGTTGCCCTGCCTCCGCTGCCGCTTCCAACGCCCGCACGCCGAGCAATCGCACGTCTTCGGCCACGGGCACGAGCGTACCATCGGGCGCCGGGAGCGAAAATGCGCCCGCCAGCGTCTCCCGCTCCACCCAGCGGCAGGGCCCGTGCGGGATGGGCGCCTCGTAGTCGACCGCCTCGGTCGCACGGGTGAAGTAGACGTTGTCGATGTGCTGGTGGAAGGGCTGGTCCTCGCGCACGATGTCCTCGACCAGGATCACCGCCGGCGGAGGCAGTACCTCCGGGCGGTCGACGACCAACAGGTCCGGCGGCGGGATAACCTCCACCTCCAGCCCCGTCTCCTCCAGCGCCTCGCGCAGGGCGCCCTGCACCGGATCCTCGTTCGCCTCGATGTGTCCCCCCGGCGCCAGCCACATGCGCAGCTTGGCGTGCCAGAGCAGCAGCGTGCGGTCCCCCGCGACCACGTAGGCGGTGCTCGTGTGGTGGCGCTCGAACGGCTCCGTCACTCGGAGTCCTGCCCGGAGAGGCTGCGGTGCTGCGGGAAGAGGATGACCTCGCGGATGCTCGTCTGGCCCGTCAGCAGCATCACCAGCCGGTCGATGCCGAACCCAAGCCCTCCTGCGGGGGGCATCCCGTGCTCCAGCGCCAGCAAGAAGTCCTCGTCGGCCAGCTCCACCTCGTCGTCCCCGGCAAGACGCAGCGCCTGCTGCGCCTCAAACCGCTCCCGCTGGTCGACCGGGTCGTTCAGCTCGGAGTAGGCGTTCGCGAACTCGAAACCGCCAACGAACGCCTCGAAGCGCTCCACCAGCCCCTCAGTACCCCCCTTCCGCTTCGCCAGCGGCGAGAGCTCGATCGGGTAGTCCAGCAGGAACGTTGGCTGGATCAGGTGTGGCTCGACCAGTTCGCTCGCGGCGATGTCGATGAGCTTGCCCCGCCCCGCCTCCGAGGGCGCATCGAATCCTCTTCGCCGCAGCTCCTCCCGCAGTGATTCCGGCTCCCCGAATGCGTCCAGGTCGAGGTCCCCGTACTCGCGCAGGGCGTCGAGATACCCGATTCGCCGCCACGGCGGGGCGAAGTCGATCTCGTTCCCGCCGAACGACACCTTCGTGGTCCCCAGCACCTCCGCCGCTACCCCGCTGACCAGCTCCTCGAGGAGCGTCGCGATCGTGCCGTAGTCGCCGTACGCCTCGTAAAGCTCCAGCATCGTGAACTCGGGGTTGTGGCGCTGGCTGAAGCCCTCGTTGCGGAAGATCCGCCCAAGCTCGTACACCCGCTCGTAGCCGCCCACCAGCAGCCGCTTCAGGTGCAGCTCCAGACTGATGCGGAGGGCGCGGCTCTCACCGAGGGCCTGCGAGTAGGTTTCGAACGGTCGCGCCGCGGCTCCGCCAGCCTCCTCCTGCAACACCGGCGTCTCCACCTCGAGGTAGCCACGCTCGTCGAGGTTCCGGCGGATGGCTGCGACGATCCGGCTGCGGAGGCGGAACGTGTCCCGCACCTCCTCGTTCGCCATCAGGTCCAGGTAGCGCTGGCGCTGGCGAATTTCCACATCAGTCAGCCCGTGGAACTTCTCCGGCGGAGCCCGCAGCGCCTTCGTGATCACCTGCCACGAGGTCGCTCCCACCGTCGCCTCGCCCGTGCGCGTGCGCATCGGGGTGCCCTCCACCGCCACGAAGTCTCCCAGGTCGAGCAATTTCAGCCGCTCGTAGGCCTCTTCCCCGACCGCGTTGCGGCGGACCAGGACCTGTAGGCGTCCGCTCCCGTCGAGCACGTCGAGGAAGCTCGCCCGGCCCATCCCTCGCTGCGCCACCACCCGCCCCACGATGGCGACCGGGTCGAGGTCGGGTTCCTCTCCGCTGGCCACGTCCTCCAACAGGGCGTCAACCTCGGCGTTCGTGTGCGTGCGCTCGATCCGGGGCGGGTAGGGGTCGAGGCCGGCCGCGCGGAGCTGCTCCGCGCGCTCGATCCGCTGGGCGCGCAGGCTCTCCGCGCCCGTTCCCGCGGGAGCGCCTTCCGGTTCCTGTGTGCCCTGTTCCTCGCCCATCCGTACCTTCGTCCTGTCTTGCAGCAAAGAGGGCCGCTGGTTGGCGGCCCTCTCCGGCTGTAGCCGTCGTGCCGCCTCGCTAGTCGATTTCCAGCACCTTCAGCTTGATGGTGCCACTGGGTACCGAGATTTCGACTTCCTCGCCCTTGGAGCGCCCCAGCAGGGCGGCCCCGATGGGTGACTCGTTGGAGATGCGGCCCTCGGCGGCATTCGCCTCCGGCGGCCCGACGATTTGGTAGTGCAGGGTCTTGCGGCCTTGCCGCACCTTTACGCCGCTCCCCACGACCACGCGCGAGGCGTGGTGCGCGCCTTCCTCGTCGATGATGACCGCGCGCCGCAGGAGATCCTCGAGGTTGAGGATCTTCCCTTCGAGCAGGCTCTGCTCTTGCTTCGCGTTGTCGTATTCGGCGTCGTTCTGACTCGTGCCGAGCTCGCGCGCCTTGTGGATGTGATCCGCGACGGTCTTGCGATCCGCCTTCAGGCCCTCAAGCTCGTCCTCAAGCCGGGCGACACCCTCTCTCGTCATCGGCACTGGATCTTGCGACATTGCTCCTGGCCTTTACGCACGCGAGCCGCCTCCGGGGAGGCCGCTCGCAGAAACGACAGTATACCGCAGTGGCGTTTCCTCCTCCCCGCCTCTGGATGTAGCGCGCGGGTGGGCGATAATCCCTCTGATGCCTCCCGCGTTCGCCTCCGTCCTCCTCCCGCCTGGCGCCACCTGCCCCTCCGGCGAAGGTGGCGCGGCGTGATCCGCCCCGGCCCCCGGCGGGGCTATGCGGGCGGCACGGTGCAGGGCACCACCTTCTCGAGCCGCGGCGGGCCGTCCCCCATGCGTTTCGTCGTACTCGCCCTCATCGCCGTCGCGGTGTTGGTGGGCGGCGGCCTCCTCTGGTTCTTCCTCGGCCGCGGGTCCGCCGGCTGCACGGAGGCCTACTGCGAGACCTCGGTCACCACGATCGACATCCCCGCGGACTTCGAACTGCACAGCAAGCTCTTCGAGCGCAACCCCGATGCGGACCCGCTCCCCGACGGCTTCGACCTGCAGATCACCATCCCCCTCGAAATCCCCACCACCGACGACCGCGGCCTCAGCTTCTACGGCTACAACGCCGACAGCCAGATCTGGGAACCCGTGGCGAGCGCCCTCCTGGACGAGCCGGGAACGAGCGCAACCGGCATCTTCGCCGACCCGCCCCGCTTCCTGGGCGTGTTCCGCCGCCTCAACGAGGGTCGCCAGGTGGTCGCCTACATCGCCCCGGGCGAGTCCCTCCACGCCACCGCCGCCCTCCTCGCGACCGTCGTCCACACCCTCGACTTCACCCCCGCCTTTGATGGTTCGCTTACGGGCCAGCCCAGCCCGCGTCCGCCCACCACCGCGGTGCACTACCCGGTCATATCCGCTTCCGCCGAGATCGACGGCTCCGTGCCCAACGTCGACAACATCCTCTCCACGGGGGCCGATCGCACGAATCACGTGCGCCAGATCCTCCAGCGTGTCGCCGCCCACCGCCTCTCCGGCGTCGACATCGCCTACCTCGACCTCCGCTCCGTCCACCGCACCTCCTTCACCCTCTTCATCTCCGAGCTGGCCGAAGGGCTCCACTCCCAGGGCAAGACCCTCACGCTGACCCTGCCCGCGCCCCTCAAGGCGCTCGATCGCATTGACGAGGGCGCCTATGACTGGGCCGCGCTCGGCCAGTCGGCCGACCTCATCAAGATCGCCCCCGTCCGCGACCAGAGCACCTACCGCCTGCACATGCCCGAAGTGCTGGAGCACATCACCGAGGCCGTCGACCCGGGCAAGGTCATCCTCACCATCACGCCCTACGCCTCGGAGAAGTCGGGGGACGGGCTTCGCAGCCTCACCCTCACCGAGGCGATGACCGTCGCCAGCAAGCTCGCCATCCGCAGCGAGAGCGTGACCGCCGGCAGCGACATCCAGGTCGTCGCCGTCAACATCGACCGCGACGAGGGGCTGAGCGGCCTGCGCTGGCAGCCCGAGACAGCCACCGTGGCCTTCACCTACAAGCTCAACGGCGGCCGCACGGTCTGGATCGAGAACATGTTCAGCGCGGGCTTCAAGCTCGAGTTCGTGAGCGTCTTCAACCTCGGCGGCCTGGCCGTGGAGGACTCCAGCGACGACATCTTCATCGGCAACATCTGGGCCGCCGTCGAGCCCTTCGTGGCTTCGGGCCAGCCCGTGTTGCGGCAGCCCAGCCACTCTCACCTCCTCCCCCAGTGGGAGGTGACCGCGGGCGCCCTCGTGGGCGGCGACCGCGGCCTCGTGACCTGGCAGACGCCCCTTGAGGCCGGCTCCTACACCGTCACCCTCACCCTCAGCGACGGCGTCGAGCGCTTCGAGAGCCGCATCGTGCTCGCCCTCCAGCCCATCGAGGTGGTCGAAGAAGAACCCGCCGAGGAGACGAACTGAGTGCCCCAGACGCGCGTTCGCGTCACGGGCGGCGCCCTCCGCGGCTTTCAGCTGGCGGAGCCGGGCGGCGCGCGCCTGCGTCCCACCAGCGCCCGCGTGCGCGAGGCCATCTTCAACGTCCTCGCCCCCCGTATCGAGGGCGCCGCCGTGCTCGACCTCTTCGCCGGTACGGGGGCGCTCGGCATTGAGGCGCTCAGCCGGGGAGCGAGCCGCGCTGTCTTCGTCGAGAGCTATCGCCAGGCCGCCCGCGCCATCGTGCAGAGCCTCGCCCGCGCCGAAGCGACCGAGCGGAGCTCGGTCGTGCGGGGCGCGCTTCCGGGGGCGCTTGGCTCCCTCGACGGTCCCTTCGACCTCATCTTTCTGGACCCGCCCTACGACTCCGACCAGGCCTTGCCCACGCTCAGCGAGGTCGCTCCGCTGCTCGCCGGCGATGGTCTGGTCGTCTATGAGCACCGGAGCCGATACAATCCTCCGGAACGCCCGCTCGGCCTCACGTTGACCGATCGGCGGGTCTACGGCGATACCGCCGTAGCGTTCTTCGTGACGTTGGAGGCTGCATGAGAACCGCGATATTCCCGGGTGCGTTCGATCCCGTCACCAACGGGCACCTCGACCTTGTCAAGCGCATGACGCGCCTCTTCGATCGCGTAATCGTGGCCGTCATTCGCGGTCGTGACAAGAGCGCCATGTTCACCTGCGAGGAGCGTATCGAGCTCTTCCGCGAGGCCGTGAAGGACCTTCCCAACGTCGAGGTCGAGCAGCTCGAGGGTCTTACCGTCGAGTTCGCCAAGCAGCGGGGCGCGGTCGCCATCGTCCGCGGTATCCGTGGTGGTGGCGATTTCGAGTACGAGTTCGACATGGCCCTCATGAACCGCAAGATGGCCCCCACCATCGAGTCCGTGTATCTGATGACCAACCACGAATACATCTACGTGAGCGCCAGCCGCGTGCGCGAGGTGTCCCAGCTTGGCTACGACGTAGACGGGCTCGTGCCCGACCATGTGCGAACCGCTATTCGTGAGCGCGTCGGGCTGAAAGCCTAGCCCGCGGGGAGGCCCCCGGTGGAACTCCTCGAACTCGTCGCCAGTCTCGAGTCCCTGGTCGTGCAGGCGCGCCGCCTTCCCGTGGGGGGCAACCTCGTTATCGAGCGTCGCGCCATCCTCGACCTCGTCGACCAACTCCGGCTCGCCGTCCCCGATAACGTTCGCCAGGCCGCCCAGGTGCTGGAGCAGCGCGAGCAGCTCCTGCGCGACGCCAAGGAGCACGGCCAGGCCGTCATTGAGGAGGCGGAGCGGCAGCGCGTGCAGCTCGTGAGCGAGACATCGGTGGTGCAGGAGGCGCAGAAGCGCAGCCAGGAGATCATCATGGATGCTGAGGCGCGTGCCCGGCAGACCGTCGCCGATGCCGACGCCACCGCTGCCGCCCACCTGAGCGAGGCCGCCCAGGCCGCTGCCAGCCAGCTCCAGGACGCCGACCGCTACGCCGTCAGCGTGATCGAGCGGCTGCAGGAGGACATGCGTGGGGTGCTGGAAGCGCTCGAAAAGAGCAGCGAGAGTCTGCGCGAGTCACGCTAGCCCAGGCACAACCGCTAGGGCGCGGTGATCGCCTCGCCCACGGCCTGTTGCGTGATGCTCCCGTGCGAGGCCGCCCACCGCGCCCGTGCGTCGCGCAGGATGAGCACCTGCGGCGACTCGTGCTTCACGCCCGTGCGTGTCTCGACCGACCGCGTCAACTCGCGGCCCTCGGACACGTCGATGAGGGCGATCTCGCCCTCGACGAGCGACATCTCGTCGTAGGCGCGGCTTGAGATGGGGCACCAGTAGTCGTGCAGGAACAGCACCACATCCCGCTCGCGCGAGCGCTCGAACAAGTCGTCGAGCTCCGTCATCTCGGTCAGGTTCTGGAAGTCGTTCGCGCCCACGGGCGACCCTCCTCGCCCTGGTGGGGCGCTCCCGTCACGATAGCAGGCGCCTGCCGTTCGGTGCTCAAGATCGACGCGCGATCGCGTAGGTCACGCGGCCCGCCGCCGCCAGCTCCCCCGACTCGTCCCGCACCTCGACCGACACGAACACCGTCGTCCGCCCCGCTCGCAGCACCCGCCCCTCCGCCACCGCCTCCCCGCGCACCGCCCGCAGGTACGAGACGTTCAGGTCCGTCGTGGCGTGTCCCACCCACGTCTCATCCTCCGGATCCCGCAGGGTCGCCACCGCCGAACCCGAGGCCGCATCGACGAGCGAGGCGAGCGCGCCCCCGTGCATCACGTCCGGGCGGCGCGTGGCCAGCTCCGGGCGCATCGAGAGTCGCAGCTTCACGTGACTGCGCTCCGCGTCCACCAGCTCGATCCCCAGCAGCGACCAGTACGGGATCTGATCAGCCGCCACCAGCTCCGCCATCGCAGGGTCCATCGCCTTCTCCCCGCCCCGTATACTGCCGCCCGCCAGCGACTCGGTCACGGAGGCAGCATGGTCACCATCCCCACCGCCGCCGGCGCCATCGAGCACACCGACCTCGGCGCCACCCTCATGCACGAGCACGTCTTCATCCGCTCCCCGGGCGTCTTCGAGGCCTGGCCCGAGCTCTGGGACCGCGACGCGGAGGTCGCCAACGCCGTCGAGCGCTTCCGCGAACTCAAGGCCGCCGGCATCGACTCCATCGTTGACCTGACCACCATCGACCTCGGCCGCGACGCCGCCATGGTCTCTGAGGTCGCCCGTCAGGTCGACCTCAATATCGTCATGTGTACCGGCGTCTGGCGGCAGCCTCCCAACCTCTTCCGCCAGATGGACAGCGACGCCATCGCCGATCTCTTCGTACGCGACATCGAGCAGGGCATCGAGGGCAGCGATGTCCGCGCCGGCGTCATCAAGCTCGCCACCCAGCCCACCGTCGACGAAGTGAACGAGGTGATGCTGCGCGCCGGCGCCCGTGCCCACCGCCGCACCGGCGTGCCCATCAGCACGCATACCGATGTCTCGACCGAGTCGGGACTGGCCCAGCAGGACGTCTTCGAGAGCGAGGGCGTCGATCTCACGCGCGTCGTGATCGGCCACTCCGGCGACAGCGACGACACCGGCTACCTGAGCCGCATCATGGACCGGGGCAGCGCCATCGGCATGGACCGCTTCGGCATCGATCGCACCCTCAACACCGAGGGGCGGGTCGAAACCATCGCCAGGCTTTGCGAGATGGGCTACGCCGAGGGCATGGTCCTCTCGCACGACACGAACTGCTTCATGGACACCATGCCTCGCGCCTCTTCGCAGGAGTGGGCGCCCAACTGGCACTTCCTCCACATCTCCAACGACGTGTTGCCCGCGCTCCGCGAGCGCGGTGTCACCGAGACGCAGGTCAACGCGATGATGGTGGAGAACCCGCGACGCATGTTCTCGCGCCGCGATCCGTACTAGCGGCGGGCCAGGCCCTAGAAGTCGAGGTCGCCGCCCATGTCGAGCCCGTCCATCCCGGGCATACCGCCGGGCATTCCGCCGCCCATGCCGGGCATTCCACCGCCCATGTCTGGCATGCCTGCGAGGTCGCCAAGGTCTCCGAGATCCCCGAAGTCGTCGCCGCCGCCGCCCACGCCGATGATCGATGCGCCGAAGATGCGCTGCGCCATCTTGCTGTCGTCCGGGCAGCGAGCGCCCTGGCTGGCCTTCTGGACCGGCCGCTTGCGCTCGAAGACCTTCCCGCATGAGGGGCAGCGAAATTCGTAGATGGGCATGAGTCGGGGCTCCTTCGCAAGGTCTGGCGGTAAGTGCCGGTCGATCCTAGCACTCTCGCCGGAGCGGTCGAGGGGAATGCGGCAGCGCCCCCCAGGCGCTACGATCGCTCCCTGCGGGCCCCCGTAGCTCAGCGGATAGAGTGTCGGCCTCCGGAGCCGAAGGCAGAGGTTCGAGTCCTCTCGGGGGTACCAGACGAGACTGTACTAATAGCTCGCCCCGGCAGCCCGAACTCCGCTGCATCCCCACCGCCGATGGGGCTGTCCGGCCGGGTGGGATGGTGTAGCGGATCGTGGCCGTTGTTGTGTACCCACCTCCCCCGACGTCTTGTAACCAAGGCTGGCGGGCAGCCGTACCTCGCGCTGCACCGTGGCTCCTCTCGAGGAATCGGGACGCTAGCCATACTGCATGTGTAACTGTTTTGTAACTTTCCCCAGATCGTCGATGACTTCTCGTACCCTTGGGCGCGCCGGGCGTTTACCGGGCAGCCACCAGCAGCATGTAAGGAGCCAAGCATCTTGCTTCACCGGCTGACCTTGATCATCGGCGCCCTCATCGCCGTATGCGCCCTCGGCGGTACGCTCACCACCGTTGTCGCCCAGGACAACACCGAAGCGACCGTTGAGGTGCGCCTCTGGCAGAGCCTTGAGGATGCCGAGAGGCTGTACATCAGCGCCCGCCCGGAAAGTGGAAGCTGGGCCACGCTCGGTACGACTCGACTACCTCTCGACGATGGGCGGAGCCAGGACAGGCGCTACCTGTATGGCGACATTCGCCTCGATGTGCCTCTTGCGGACCGGCCTCCGGTCACGGTCGAGGTTCGGGTCTGGCAGCACTCGCGTGACTTCGAACGCGTCTACATCAGCGCTCGCCCGGAAAGCGGAAGCTGGGCCACGCTGGGTACGATCCGCCTGCCCCTTGTCGATGGGGTGACGGCCAGCTTTCGCTATGGCGACATTCGTCTCGGAGTGCTTCTGCCCCCTCCCATCCCCGACGTGACGGTCGAGTTCTACGGCGACTTCACGCCGGAGCAACGCGCCAGGTACGAGGCGGAGATACGGCGGTGGTTCGAGGCCGTGGCGACCTTCTACGCCAACCGCTACAGACTGGTGTCCGAGGACCTGACGATCCGCCTCACGACCCCTGACGCGCCGGAAGATATGGGCTTCGCCTACGGCAACGGCACACTCTACCTGCGGCAGAACCGCATGGAGCCGGTTGTCCGCGAGCAAGAGGGGGGAACGACGACGATTGGCCTGCCGGAGTTCGAGTTCCTGGGGCCCCTCGCCCACGAGTACGTCCACGCGCTGCAGGAAGTGCTCGGGGGGCTTGGCGGGCCGCTCTGAATTCGGGAAGGGATGGCCTGGTATTTCGACGCCCAGCATGAACAGACCCAGGACCTCCCCCCTGTCGTGGTGGGCGAGGTTGAGGATCCGGTCGTGAACGACGCTCGGGCGCGCCACTTCTTCAAGTCGCGCGAGTACCTGTGGTGGCAGGCGCGGAAGTCGACGGTCCCGCTCGCTGAGATGGAGACCGGGCAGTGGCACTGGGGAGTCGGCTACCTCGCGATCGAACGGCTCGTCGCGCGCTCCAGCGAGGACGCCCTGTTCGACTTCTACCGGCAGCTGCCCACTGCCTCCAGCTGGCAGGACGCGTTCGCGGACATCTTCGGCCTGACGGCTGCTGCCTTCTACGAGGAGTTTGCCGCCTGGAGGGAGGCCGAGGTCCCGCCGCCCTCGTACTACTCCGGCATCATCCTTGGACCCGACGGCAATCCCGTTCAGAACGTGCCCTTGCCGAGGTTCCCGGGGACCGAGGGCTTCCAGGGGATCTTTGTCGGTGCCCATCGGTCCGTCGGGGGCGAAATGGATAGTTGGACCACCGGGCCGGTAGTGCACGCTGGATGGGCTCGCGAAGCGGATGGCACGTTCCGCATGTCCGCAGAACCCGGCCTGGCGGTGCTCGTGCTCAGTATCGATTGCGACGGCGGGAACTTCCTCGACGTGGGGTTCGTGGATGAAGCGGGGAGTCTCACCCGCGATCCCGACAAGGCCCGCCGATTCATGATTGAGCTGGAGGGGGTGTCGGGCATCGAGGTCAGGCTGCCCCAGACCCCCGAGGACCTGTGTGTGCTCGGTGCGGAGTTGCACGAGGAAGACGGTAGGGAGTGGGTTCCGGGCTGGGCCATCGGCTGGCCCGTCGAGGAGAATGTCGGGACCACATGGGACTACGCTGGCCTGTTCGATCCTCGCCCGTGGAGCCGGTGACGAAGGGGGCAGCGCACGCAGACGCCTATCCCCTCCTTGCGCTTCTCTGTCGTTCCGGTGGGTGTGGCTGACCACCAAGACGGGAGGGCGGTGGTGGTACTGGTCGTCTTGACTCCCGGAATGCAAACAATGTCAGGGTTGCGGGAGTTGCAAAGCCATCGCGGCGGCTGCCTTGAGAGACCGCTCCCGAGGAGAGAGGCACACGACGATCCTCGCCTTCTACCACTGCCTGGCAGAGGCTGAGAAGACGGTCTGGCCGTTCGGGGTCTTCATTGCCGTCAACACCCTGTCCCCGCTGGCGGGCGTTGATCCTACTACCCTGCTCCCAATTCCCAGGTGAAGTGCGAGCGCGCCGACGCTCTCCGGGGAGGCCTACGCGGGCGATGGAAGCCGTAACCGGCCCTGCTGCACTCGGGAATCTACCGCCCGCGCCACCGACTACCCTGCGTCTTCATCGGCCGCCTCTCCCCTGGGCATCCGATAGCCGACGCGAGGCTCGGTGAAGATGTACCGGGGGTGTTCCGTGTCGTCACCCAGCTTGCGCCGCAGCTTGCCCACGATCGTCCGCATGGGCCGCACGTCGCCATCAGCCTTCTCGCCCCACACCCGGCCCAACAGGCGCTCGTAGGTCAGGAGCGTCCCGGCGTTGGCCGAGAGCTCGGTCAGCATCCGGTACTCCGTCGGGGTGAGACGGAGCTGTTGCCCGGCGAGCGTCACCCGTCGCTCGGAGTAGTCGATGGCCAGGTCGCCCAGCACGTACGGTGGAGGCGGTTCGGACACCTCCCGCCGGCGGAGGGCCGCCTTGATCCGCGCCGAAAGCTCGGTCGGCGAGAAGGGCTTGACCACGTAGTCGACGGCTCCCATCTCGAAGGCCCTGGCGATCAGTTCGTCCCGTCCGTAGGCGGAGAGGAATATAACCGGCACGTCCGCCCTCTGGAGAATCTCCCCCATCAGGTCGATGCCGTCCGTCCCCGGCAGCACCAGGTCCAACAGGGCGAGATCAGGCCGCTGCTCTTCCAACAGCGGGAGCACTTCCTCCGGGTCGCCCGTCACCACCGGCTCAAAGTCGTTCGCGATGAGGGCGTCACGCACGTAGCGCAGGGCCTGGGGGTCGTCGTCCACGGCGAGGACCCGCACCCGTTCCCCCTGTCTGGGTGGCGAGGAGCGCACCGAAATCGATGGCGTTTGGTCCAATGCGGCGCCACCGGCCGGCTCCACCGTGGGCAGCGTGAACGTAAAGCGCGCGCCCAGTCCCGGTCCGTCGCTCTCGCCCCAGATTCGGCCCCCGTGGGCTTCCACGATCCCCTTGCAGATCGCCAGCCCCAGTCCCGTTTCCCCACCCTGTTCCTCGGACTGCGTGCCGGAGGACTTGCGGAACAGGTGGGGAAGGCTCTCCGCCGGAATGCCGTGGCCTTGGTCGGACACCGAGACGGCTACATGGACATCCTCGCGCACGGCGCTCACCCCGATGACCGACGACTCCGGGGAGTTGCGGGCTGCGTTCGTCAGCAGGTTGCCCAGCACCTGCGCGATCCGCCTCCGGTCGGCCATCACCAGGGGTAGATGCGGCTCGACGTCGATTTGCAATGGGTTCCGGCCTCCTGCACTCGTAAAGGCGCTGCGGGCCCGGTCCACCAGCACAGCCACCTCCGCGGGTTCCGGGTTGACCGGCAGCGTGCCCGTCTCGAGCCGCGCCACGTCCAGCAGGTCGGAGACCAGGCCGTTCATGTGATCGACCTGGTCCCCGATGATGCGAAAGAACTGGCGCACCACCGCCGGGTCGAGGTCCGCGGCCGAATCCAGCACGGTCGCGGCGGAGCCCTTGATCGAAGTCAGGGGCGCCCGCAGCTCGTAGCTCACCATCGCCAGAAACTCGGCGCGCATCCGTTCCAGCTCCTCCACCGCCGCCATGTCCTGCATGGTGACGACCACCGACTCGACCACACCCTGTTCTGAAACGATGGGCGTGGCGTTGAGCAGCACCGTGACGCTCCGTCCGTCGGCGGCCCGCAGGACGATCTCCTCGGCCCGCACCGTCTCCCCCAGCCCCAGGAGCTCGGTGATCTGGACCTCTCGCAGCGACACTTCCCGCCCGTCGGCGCGCGTGATGGTCACTGTTTCCAGCAACTCCGCCGGCGACTGGTCGCCATCGCGCAGGAGTTCGAAGAGCCGCGACGCCTCGCGGTTGAAGGACTCGGGCAGCCCCGTGAGGGCATCCAGGATCACCACGCCATCGGGCGAAGTGTTGATCAGCGTCTCCAGGTCCGCCCTTGCCCGCCGCTCATCCCGCTGGCGGCGCGCGTTGGCAATGGCCATTGCCGCCTGCGCGGCGAACAACACCAGCGTTTCCTCGTCCTCCTGCGTGTGCTCCCGGTCGTGGGCCAGGTAGATGGCGCCGACCCCGACCCCCTGGTGGCGGATCGGGGCCACCAGCAGGGAGGCCGCGGCCAATGCGGGCACGAAGCCGGACATGTTCAATGCGCTCAGGTGACTCTCGACATCGAAAACCCGCAGCGGCTCTTCAAGCCCGCTGAGATACGTGAAGAACGCCGCACCCTCGGGCGCATCCCATAGCCTCTGGCGCTCTTCGCCCGATAGATAGGAGACGATGAGGTCGGACGGCTGCCCGTCGTTGTTCAGGACAGTGAGGGCCGCGTAGCGGGACGCCGTCAGCGCCCGCGCGCCGTCGACGACCTCCTGCAGGACTGTGTCGAAGTCCAGGCTCTCGCTGATGCGGAGGCTGGACTCGCTCAGCCGGGAGAGCCGCTCTTGCAGCTCCGCGCTCCGTCGGTCTTGCTCGTCCTGTCGCTCCATACCCTCCCCCATGACGCCTCAACGGTCGCAGCGCCCCCGTCTGCGGGCGGTGGAGACAATTCCGCGTGTTCCCCAGGAAGTTACGGGCAGTCATAGCAGACCGACCGGAGGGTTACAAGACGGTTATCGACAGGGGGGCACACTCGTCCAGTGCCCCAGGGAGGGAAGCACCATCCGGCAGGTCACATCGATGAGCGCCGGCGGCTCTGACGGTCATCGACCGGGTGTTGCGGCCGATGCTCATCCGGGGTGGTCGCCGGCAGGATTCGTTCGAGGCTCTGGAGCGGCGAGCAGCCAGGCCGCTCCGCCCCCAGGACTGGCGGCCCCTACACGGGGCGCAGGAACTGTTCCCGCACCCAGGACATGACCCCGTCGTCTGCCCGCACCCGCAGCCAGCCCGCGCAGCGGCCGGCGCCTTCGGCGACCACCTCGACCTCCGTGCCGTCCTCCCAGCCGAATCGAGGGAGACGCGCGTTATCGGCGCAGTCGTTGCGGTGCGAGACGCCGTCGCCCCCGGTGTTCCCGACCACCAGGACGGACCGCTGCTCCTCGGCCTCAGCCTCGGCGTTGGTGGCGGTGTTGTCAGCCGAGCCCGTGCCCTCCGGCGAGTCGTCGCGGCTCTCGTCCACGGCCTCCTCGGCCGGAGCGGCCGGGGAGGGGACATCGGTCGTGACGACCAGGGGGGTCGCCGGCGGAAGACCGGCGGGGAACAGCTCGTGGAAGGCGCGGTTGGCGAACCCGGGCGCCCCGGGGGTGTAGGAGACCCAGTCCCCGCTGTGGAGGGCGTAGAGGGCGGCGACGCCTCGCCCGAGGGCACAGGCGGCGAGGTCCTCGATGCTGCCGCCCTCGAAGACGGCAGCGCTGTAACCACTGGCGTTCGAGCCAAGCAGGCACTCCGACCAGGACGGCTCCGCATCATCGATTTCGAGAGCGGGACTGGCCGAGGGCGGGCCCGTGCCGGCCACGACCAGCGGCGTGGTTGCGGGAACGCCGGCCCGGAACAGCTCGGCGAAGGGGCGGTTCACGAACGCCGGAGCGCCAGGGAAGTAGGGCACGTAGGCGCCTTCGCGCAGCGCGTACAGGGCCGCGACCGAGCGGTCACGGGCACAGGACTCAAGCTCCTCGAGGCTTCCGCCACTGTGCACGACGAGGCTGAAGCCTTCGCCCACGGCGCCGAGCAGGCAGGCTGCCGCTGGCCTGGGTTCCTCCCTGAAGGCCACGCGGTAGACGCGCGTGCGGCTGCGGTCGGCGGAGGTGACGGTGACGGTGATCGCCTCGAGTCCCTGCAGGGCTACCTGGTGGCCGCGCCGCGCGGGGTCCGCGTCGGCGGGCTCGATTGCGACCGTCGTGCGGCGCTGCGCGGCCGGGGCGCTGACAGTCGTGGTGGCGACCTCTTCTACGACACCGCGGTAGGAGGTGACCGTGGGCGAGAACGTCCCGATCTCCACGCCGCTCAGGCTCAGCGAGGCCAGGCGGGCGTCGATGGCGTCGGGCATGTTGTACGTGTAGATCCTGCCGTCGCTCTCGTCGACGACGTACATGACCTCGCCGTCCGACCAGATGCCGCGGGGGCTGTACGTGCGTGGCTCCGCTCCCAGGGGTCCGGTTTGCGGCAATTGTGGAAGCCCCATATGTTGCGCGCGTGTGGCTTGGGTCCATCCTCCGTGGGGCTTGCGTGCTTGTCGGGCGGAGGGAGGCATTGATGGCGCCAGGTCCGTTGGCAGACACTCTCCGGTAGCCGGTCCAACGGCCAGGCCGGCGCGTGACCCTGGGAGGTGAACCCATGCAGGACGCCGAAGAACTGAGGCGTGAGAACGAGGAGCTCAGGGAGCGCCTCTCCAAGCTCAGCGAAGCCGGTCTGCGAATCACCGAGGAGTTCGAGCTCGACAAGCTCTTGCGCGAGGTGCTCGACCGCGCGAGATCGCTCACCGGCGCCACCCGCGGCGGGATGACGATCCTGGACGAATCGGGCCAGGCCGACGACTTCATCAGCTTTGGCCTCACCGACGCCGAACACCAGCAAACCCTCGACGTGCCCGGCGGCGCTGACTTCTTCGGGTACCTCAGCACCATGCCCCGCCCGCTGCGAGTTCCGGACTTCCGCACCTTCCTGGCCTCGGCGGGCCTTCCCGACTGGCCCTCGAATCTGTTTCAGGCCACGAGCTTTCTCTGCGCTCCCGTCCGCCATGACGGACGCTACGTCGGCGTCTTCTACCTGGGCAACAAGGACGGCGGTGGCGAGTTCACCCTGGTGGACGAAGAGACGCTCCAGCTGTTCGCCTCGCAGGCGGCGATGGCGATCGCCAACGCCCGGCGGCTCCAGCATGAGCAACGCGCCCGCGCCGACCTGGAAACGTTGATCGATACCACCCCGATTGGCGTCGCCCTGCTCGATGCCCGCACCGGCAGCGTGGTGAGCTTCAATCGCGAGGCGAAGAGGATTTTCGACGGCCTTTGTGATCCCGGCCAGACGCCCGACGACTTGCTCCAGGTGCTGCGCTATCGACGCGGTGACGGTCGTGAGTTCACTCTCGCCCAATTCCCGATAGCCCGCGCCCAGCGTGCGGAGGCGGTGCGGGCCGAGGAGATCGTCCTGCAGGCACCCGATGGCCGCAGTGTGACGGCCATCATCAACGCCACGCCAATCCGTTCCGACGACGGCGAGGTCGAGTCCCTCATCGTAACCATGCAGGACATGTCCGCACTCCAGGACCTGGAGCGGATGCGGGCGGAATTCCTGGCGATGGTCAGCCACGAGCTGCGCACGCCACTCACGTCCATCAAGGGCTCGGCGGCCATTCTGCGCGGGTCGGACCTGCCCATAGACTCGGCCGAGGTCGTTCAGTTCCACCGGCTCATCGAAGAGCAGGCCGACCAGATGCAGGCGCTCATCACCGACATGCTCGACGTGGCCCGAATTGAGGCGGGCGCCCTTTCCGTATCGCCCGAGCCGGTGGAGGTTCACGATTTGGTCGACCGTGGCCGCGGTTCGTTCATCAGCGGAGGCGGAACGGAACACATCGAGATCGACATCCCGTCGGAGCTGCCGCAAGTCATGGCGGACCGGCGACGCATCGTGCAAGTCCTGGTCAATCTGCTGACCAACGCCGAGCGCGCCACCCTGGACGGCTCGCCGGTCAGGCTGGGCGTCCAGCTGCAGGGCGTGCAGGTGGAATTCTCCGTGAGCGATGACGGGGCCGGGATCCCCGAGGAGCAGTTGCCGCAGCTGTTCCGCAAATTCTCGCGGCGAGAGGTCCGCGCCGAGGGCCAGGGTGATTCGGGACTGGGACTGGCCATTTCCAAAGGCATCGTCGAGGCGCACGGCGGCCGCATCTGGGCAAGAAGCGAGGGACCCGGCCGGGGAGCCCAGTTCACCTTCACCCTGCCGATAGCCCAACCCAACGCCATCCTTGGCGAGCCGGCCGCCTCGGAGCATTCGCCGGAAGGCCTCGGCAAGGGCAGGCGCCGGATCCGGGTTCTCGTCGTGGATGACGACCCGCAAACGCTCAGCCTCGTTCGCGATGCGCTCACAAAGGCGCACTTCGAGCCGATCTTGACGGGCGACCCCCAGGCCGTGGGCCGCCTCCTCGGCGAGTACCGTCCGCAGCTCGTGCTGCTGGACCTGATGCTGCCGGAGACGGATGGCATCGAGCTCATGGAGGCCATCCCGGCGCTGCGCAACCTGCCGGTCATCTTCATCTCCGCCTATGGAGGCGACCAACGCGTCGCGCGCGCCCTGGAGATGGGGGCGGACGACTACATCGTCAAACCGTTTTCGCCCACGGAGCTGGTCGCGAGGATCCACACGGTCCTGCGCCGCTGGGTGGGCAGCGCCCCCCCTGAGCCGCCGCCCCCGTTCTCGCTGTACGACCTGACGATCAATTTCCGCGAACGGTCAGCCGCGTTGGCGGACCGGCCGCTGGACCTGACCGACCTCGAGTACCGCCTGCTGTACGAGCTTGCCACCAACCCGGGCCGGGTGATGACGCACGCCGAACTCCTGCGCCGCATCTGGGGTCCGGGCCACCCCGACAACAGCGGCCCCGTGCGCACGGTCGTCAAGCAGCTCAGGCGGAAGCTGGGCGACGACGCCGCGAACCCGGTGTACGTCTTCAATCATCCGCGTGTCGGTTACAGCGTGCCCGACCCGCACGCCGCGGAGGACGCCGAGGAGTCGTAGCCGCCAGCCCCGCGCCCGACCGGGGATTGGCGGCAGCGGCGTCGAAGCGGCCTCGATCAGGGGATCGCCAGTTCCCAGCCGACGCGCAGGTTCGTGCAGTTGCCGTTGATCCTCGGGTTCGCCGCCATGAGCGACGCCGTAGTCACGCCGAGGTCCTGGGCGATACGCCAGCACACGTCGCCCGGCTTGACCGTGTAGGCGCCCTCTCGGGAGCCGGCCGTGGTCGTTGCTGGAGTCGTGGTTGCTGCCGGACGGGTGGTGGTGGGGGCAGGGGTAGTTGGGACAGGCGTCGGAGTATTGCGACTCGCCGGGACCGGCACCTCTCTGGGTGTGGCTGGCGGCTCGGAGCCGATGTTGGCGGGGGCGGAGGCCGGGCCATCCTCGTAGCACGCTGTGAGGGAGACGACCGCCGCGAGGATGAGGCCGCCGGACAGACCCCGGGTGATCCACTTCATACCCTCTCCTTGCGGGGCTCTGCCTTGTTCGCCGTTCGGCGACAGGACCCGTACATCAGGACCCTAGCCACTCACCCCGCGAATTACCCCACCCGTTTGGCCTCCGCCACCCGCCGTCCCGGGTTGTCGTCCCGGTGCCTGCCGGCATGGGCCGGCGGGAGAGGCGACTACAGGGGTGTGAAGCTGCTTATCGTGAACCTGTCTTCTTCGTCGGCCATGCGCTTGTCGTAATCGATGAACACCTCCGCAGGGTAGCCGAACGTCTCGTCGTAGGAGACTTCGATGCGGGCGGCGCCCTGCGTGATGGCGTCCTGGATGAGGGCGAACAGGCCCTCAATGGGAACGAAGCGTTCCGGCGCGGGAATTGGTCCAGCATTGGGAGCCACTGCGCTCACAGCGACTACGTTGCCGCCCCCCACGGTTACCTGCGTGTCCGCCCGGTAGTCCTCAGGGCAGAAGCACGTCCACGCGCCGGTGTAGGTGTAGTCGGCGATGCCGGAGTTCTCCCACCGTTCCCGGGCCTGCAGCAGGGCCGCCTGAGCCGAGTCGAGGGCGCTTGCCGTAGGGGTCGCCGCGGGGGCTATGGCTGTCGGTGCGGACGTTGCCGTTGGAGGCGTTGCTGTTGGCGCAGGGGTGGCCGCCGGGGGAGACGCGGCGACCGTAGGGGTGGCTGCCGGCGGAAATGGTGTGGGCGCAGGGGTTGGGTCAGCGGTTCCACACGCTGCCATGGACACGAGCGCTGCCGCGCAGGCGACCGCGATGCTCATCTGCTTGATCACCTCCGCCTCCTCTGTCGCTGATCTCTCAATAGCTACTACGAGCACAGGCGCTCAAACGTTCCCTGACTGTCCCGCGTGCCGTTGCGGGCATCCTTACCTTTCCGGCGGCAGCGGTAGCGGATCAGGATGCCGTGGCGTGCGGCCGCGGAGTAACCTCGATGCCGACGGGAATCGGACAGCTCGGGGGTGACTCATGATTCTTCCAACCGCCGCCGCCCAGAGTCTCGGCACCGAAACCGCGTTCGAGGTCCTGGCCCGGGCGAACAAGCTCGCCGCCGAGGGTCGCTCGATCATCAACCTCGGGATCGGCCAGCCCGACTTCGCCACGCCCGAAAACATCGTTCGGGCAGGCCAGCGCGCCCTCGCCGAAGGGAAGCACGGATACACGCCCGGCGCCGGCATCCCCGAATTGCGCGAGGCTGTTGCCCGTGATCTCAAGCGTCGCCACGGCGCCGAGGTTGACCCGGAGACCGTGCTGATCACGCCGGGGGCGAAGCCGGTCATGTTCTTCGCGGCGCTGCTCATGGGCGAGCCCGGCGCGGAGATCATGTATCCCAATCCCGGATTCCCGATCTACGAGTCGGTCATCCGTTTCTCAGGCGCGACGCCCGTCCCCATCGAGCTGCATGAGGCCAGTGGCTTCACCTTCGACCCGGACCAGGTGCTCAGCCAGATCAACGAGCGCACCCGGCTCATCATCCTCAACAGCCCCGCCAATCCAACCGGCGGCGTGTACACGCGCGAGCAGGTCGAGCGGCTGGTGCAGGGGCTCGAACGGTGGCCTGACGTGGTCATCCTCAGCGACGAGATCTACTCCCGCATCCTCTACGGGGGGCGCCAGCACCAGTCCTGGCTCAACTACCCGCAGCTCCGCGACCGCCTCATCGTGCTGGACGGCTGGAGCAAGACGTACGCGATGACCGGGTGGCGGCTCGGCTACGGCGTCTTCCCGCCCGACCTCTTCCCGTTCGCCGAACGCCTCGCGATCAACAGCTACAGCTGCCCCAACGCCGCAACCCAGTACGCGGCCATCGAAGCCCTCGATGGTCCCCAGGGGCCCGTCGATGTCATGACTGCGGCGTTTGATGAGCGCCGCAAGGTCATCGTCAAGGAACTGAACAAGGTGCCTGGGGTCAGTTGCGTCGATCCGGGCGGCGCGTTCTACGCCTTCCCCAACATCTCCGGAACCGGTATCGACGCCCGCACCCTGCAGGAACGCCTGCTTGAAGAGGCCGGGGTCGCCGTCATCGCCGGGACCAGCTTCGGACACCTCGGCGAGGGCTACCTGCGCTTCAGCTACGCCGCCTCCCTTGAGGAGATCGTCGAGGGGGTGGACCGCATGCGGACCCTCCTGGCGAACAGCTAGGCGGCACAATCCGGTCAGGCTTACCCAACGTATTCATCAGGGAAAGGCCGCCTGCACGGGACGTGCCACAGGGCCGCCCGCTCGCGTACCCTCGACACATGACCGACGCACCGAGTGCCGCCGACGCCACGACGGTCGTGACTGTCTACCCCATGACTGGGCGGCAACTCTTCTTCAACGTCCCGCACGCCATCTGCGAGGAGTGTGACCTCACCGTCCGCCTCGTCCAGCGCGTCGCTGACGATCTCCCCAATGTCGAGGTTCGCATCAAGCCCTGGTTCAACAACGTCTTCGATGCCCTGCGACGAGGGGGTTGGCACCCGCCTGTCGTGACGATCGATGGCAAGGTCACGACGCAGGGAGTCGTCCCCGACGAAGACGGTCTCCGCCGCGCTCTCGCCAATGACGGCTGACCGGGCGGTCGCTACCGGCCCAGCCGCCCCACCAGGGGAGGTTCCCCGCACCCTTCTCGGCGGCTATTTCGGCGTCAGCTCCCCTCGCGAATGGCTGAGAGCCTGGGTAGCCATCCTTGTCCTCCTCGGGCCTGCGAGGCTCGTGCTTCGCCTCGCCGCCGTGCTGCCGAACCGCTCCGCCCAGCGGGTAGCCGAGCGCTGGTGGGCCAGGCTCGCCGCCCGCCTCCTCCGTCTGCGCGTCCACACCAGTGGTCTCGAACACATCGACCCCGATGAGCGCTACGTGGTCGTCTCCCTCCACGAGGGGTTCGCCGACGGTCTCGCCCTCCTCCACCTGCCCCTCTCGCTCACCGCCGTCGCCCGCGACGAGCTCGTCGACTTCCCCCTCCTTGGTGACCAACTTCAGCGCGGGCGGCACCTCTTCATCCCTCCCGAGCGCCCCTTCCAGGCCGCCCGCGCCCTCCTGCGCGAGGCCCGCGCTGCCATCGAGGCCGGCGATAGCGTCCTCTGCTTCCCCCAGGGCTCCATACTCGGCATCGAGCTCGCCTTCCAGCCGGGGGCGTTCAACCTCGCCCGCCGCCTGGGCCGCCCGCTCCTCCCGATTGTGGTTACTGGCGGCCACCGTGTCTGGGAGCACCCCTTCACTCCCACCCTGCGCTTCGACCAGTCCATGTCCGTCACCGTGCTCCCCCCCGTCCCGCCCGGCGAAGCCGTTGGCCGTCGGGCGGCGATCGAGTCGCATATGAAGCAGCTTGCCCTCTCCAGCCCCACGCCCCCTCGCCGCTTCGACCCCGCCCGCGACGGTTACTGGGACGCCTATCGCTACGAGGTCGACCCCTCCTTCCCCGATCTCGCCGAGCGAGTCGCCAGCCATCGCCGGGCCGGCGCCTCGTAGCCATCCCGCCGCACCGGGTCAGTGCTGGTCGAACTCCACCAGCAGGTCCCCTACTGAGCGGATGCTGCTGCCGCGCTTGCGCGCCTTGATGGTGTCCATCGGTTCGTCCGCGAGCCGCGGCGACTTCATCACGCGCAACAGCTCCTGGGCCCCCACGATCGCCTCCCGTCGCGCAAGCTGATAGCCGATGCAGAAGTGCCGGCCGAGCATCGTCATGATCACGCGGATCGGGAGCTGGCTCGTGAACTCCTGTGTGAGGTTCACCCGCCCCCTGTCCGCGAATGCCTCGACCAGGTCACGCGCCACCTCGCGAACGATGGGCGTGAACGCGTCCAGCTTGCGGCCAACCAGCGCATCGCCAACGAGGTTGCGCTGCTCGGCGTGCTCGGCGCCGCCGAGACTGAGCATCGTCTGTCCGAGCACCCCGTCGGTCTCGTAGCTGTGGGGACGCGTGCCGAACGCTTCCTCGTCCCGGAACGCCTCGACGAGGTCCCAGTACCGCGTGACATGCCACTGGTTATGCAGGCGGTCGTGGTAGACCGGGTGGTAGGTGCGCAGCCGGCGGTAGAGCGGGTACGGGTCGGCCAGGAAGCCGGGCGAGTCGAACTCGCTCGCATCGATGATGCGCTCGTCGTCCGGGGTCGATGCTGCAGGTGAAGACGTGGTCTGCGACATGGCTTCCTTCCTCGAGTTCGCCCCATCCTGGACGACCCCAGTGCGGTGCCCGTATTCACGCCCAGTGTGCGCCATTCGTGAGGGCGTTGGGCGGCGCGGGCTTCCGGGCTGCGCACAGGCGACCGCTCGGGGAGAATGCTGACCACCCGAGTTCGCCTGCGGGTCTCCTTGCGCCAACGATCCCGGGGATAGTCCGAACACCAGGAAATGATAGGCATGCACATAACGCTCAAGTCGGTGGGAACCCTCATCTGCCTCACCCTGATGGTGGTCGTGCTGGTGGCATGCGGCTCCGACCCCGAGACCAGCCCCGAAGCGTCACCCACCGCCACGACTGCCGTGGAGCAGACGCCCGTTTCCACGCCCGAACCCACGCCCGCAGCCACGCCAACGGCCACGCCCGTTCCCGAGACGCCCACCGCGACACCGGAGCCCACGGTCACTCCCGCGCCGGAGGTCATCGGCCCCGATGGCAACCTGATCTTCGATCCGGCCGTGGTCCGCGGCACCCTCAGCAACGGCATGGCCTACTACATCAGGCACAACCAGGAGCCGCGCGAACGGGCCCACCTGTCGCTGGTCGTGAAGGCCGGTTCGGTCCTCGAAGAAGAGGAACAGCGGGGGCTGGCCCACTTCGTCGAACACATGGCCTTCAACGGCACCGAGCGCTTCGCCAAGCAGGAGATCATCGAGTACCTCGAATCGATTGGCTCCAGCTTCGGCGCCCACCTGAACGCGTACACGAGCTACGACGAGACGGTCTATTTCCTCGAAATCCCGACCGACGACCCCGAGATCCTCGAGAAGGCGTTCCAGATCCTCAGCGACTGGGCCTACGCCATCAGCTTCGATCCGGAAGAGGTCGAGTTGGAGCGCGGCGTGGTGCTGGAGGAGTGGCGCCTCGGCCAGGGATTCGACTCCCGCTGGCGGGACGGTATCTACCAGGCCCTGTTCGGCTCCTCGCGCTATTCCGAGCGAAGCCCCATCGGTCTTCCCGAGGTCATCGAGACCGCCCCGGTCGAGCAACTGCGCGCCTACTACGAGCGCTGGTACCGCCCCGAACTGATGGCCCTCGTGGCCGTCGGCGACTTCGACCCCGATTTGATCGAGGCCAAGATCACGCAGTACTTCGCGCCGCCCCCAGAGGGCGAGGCGCAGCAGGAGCGGGCGGCGGTCGCGCCGCCGGCCACCCTGCCCGCGTTCGAGGTTCCGGGACACGAGGAACCCCGTATCGACATCTTCACCGACCCGGAGGCGCCCGGCACCCAGCTGATTCTCGTGCAGAAGACGCCGCCGGATGCCGGGCGGGACCTCTCCGCATTCAGGCGCTTCGTGGCCCAGCAGTTGGCCTTCCAGATGTTGAACGCGCGGCTGTTCGAACGCGGCCAGGTTGCCGACCCACCCTACCTGTGGACGCAGGGCGGACAGGGAGGGTTCGTGAGACCGACCGATATCGTGACCTTCTCCGTCGTGACCGAGCAGGACGGCATCGAGGCGGGATTCGCGGCCCTCCTGGAGGAGCTGCAGCGCGTGCGCCAGCACGGCTTTACCGCCAGCGAGCTGGCCCGCGAGAAGATCAACCTGCTGAGCTCAGTTGAGAGCCGCTACAAGGAGCGCGACCAACGGGATTCGGGCCTGTTGGTCAGCGAGTACCGTGCCCATTTCCTGACGGGGACCCCGGTTCCCGGCGCGGAAGCGGAGTGGGAGCTGTACCAGCAGGTGCTGCCGCAGGTCTCGCTCGAAGAGGTCGATGCGCTGGCCGAGTCCTGGTCGGAAACGCGGGACACCGTGCTGCTCGTGCTCCGGCCCGAGGATCCCGAGGCCAGCACCGACGAAGTCCTGAGCGCGACCATGGCAGCGCAGCTCGAGGGCGCCAACGCGCTGCAGGTGGAGGCCTACGAGGACGACTTCGATGACCTCCCGCTGATGGCGGCGCTCCCAACCCCGGGGACTGTCACCGCGGAGGCGCAGATCGAGTCGATCGATGCGGTGCGGTGGACGCTCTCGAACGGTATCACCGTCATCGCCAAGCAGACTGACTTCCAGAACGACGAGGTGCTCTTCACCGCGTTCAGCGCGGGCGGCCACTCCCTCGCCTCCGACGAGGACCACGTGTCCGCCCTCTACGCCGCCGACATCGCCTCTGGCAGCGGCGTCGGCCTGCACGACAGCGTCACGCTGGACAAGCTGCTGGCAGGCAAGCGGGTGTCGGTTGCCCCCTATATCAGTGCGCTCTTCGAAGGACTGAGCGGCACTGCCTCGCCCGAGGACCTGGAGACCCTGTTCCAGCTGATCACGCTTTACGTGACCGAGCCCCGCTTCGATGAGGCCTACTTCTCCACGTACGAGGCGAGGCTGCGCACCAACGCGGAGGGTCGTACGGCCGACCCAGATTCCGTGTTCTTCGACAAGGCGACCAGCGTTCTGAGGCAGGGCCACTTCCGGTCCCGGACCCTCACCCTGGACCTTCTCGCTGAGCTCGACTTTGAGCGCGCGCAGACGGTCTACGCCGACCGCTTCGCGGACTTTGGCGATGCGACCTTCGTGTTCGTTGGCGCATTCGACTGGGATGAGCTGCGTGACCTCACCAGCCGCTACCTCGCCAGCCTCCCCAGCACCGGGCGCGCCGAGGAGTGGGTCGACCACAACATCGACCCACCGCCCGGGGTGGAGGAGCACGTCGTCCGCAAGGGCATCGAACCCCGCAGCCAGACGATCCTGATCTACGCGGGAGACGCGCAGTGGAGCCGCGAGGAGGCGCTCACCGTAACGGTGGCGGGTGAGATCCTTGGCACCCGCCTCCGCGAGCGCGTGCGCGAGGAGCTGGGCGGCACCTACGCCATCGGCGTCAGCGCCAGCATCAACCTGCTCCCTGACTCCGAGTACCTCCTGTACGTCCTCTTTGGCAGCGACCCCGCCCGCGTGGAGGAGCTCACCGCGGAGGTGGAGGTGGAGATCGCCTGGCTCCGCGACGGAGGCGAGCAAAGCTACCTCGACACCGTCAAGGAACAGTTCCGGACTTCCCGCGAGGAGCAGCTCCGCGAGAACAGCTTCTGGCTCGGCCAGATCGGGGACGCAACACAGCGGGGCGAGTCCCTCGACGTGATTACCGGCTTCGACCAGCGGTTGGAATCACTGACATTGGAGGAGGTTGCCGCCGCCGCCCGGCGCTACCTGCCCGACGACCGCTACATCCACATCGTGCTGCTTCCGGAGGACGAATAACCCGTCGCTTCGCCCTGCTGCCGTGGGCTGGCGGCTTGACCGGGCGTGCAGGGCGCTGGTAGGCATACGCCATCACCTTCGGGGAGGCAGACGGATGGGCAAGTACCTGCTGCAAGCGAGCTACACACAGGACGGCCTCGCGGGCCTGGTCAACGAGGGGGGAACCGGTCGTAAGGCCGCCCTCGCCGAGACGATCGAGGGCGCTGGTGGCTCCCTGGAGTCGCTCTACTACGCCTTCGGCAAGAACGACCTCTTCATTATCGCCGACCTGCCCGATGACGCGGCTGCCACCGCGGTTTCCCTGACCATCGGTTCGGCCGGCGCCCTCAGTGTCAGCGTTACCGTCCTGGTCACGCCCGAGACCGTGGACGAGGCCATCGCCCGCAACGTGCCCTACCGACCGCCCGGGGCCTGAGCCGGGGCCCGGCGGCCCCAGACCGGGCCCTTCACGCCTCTGGCCGCGTGAGCGCCGTTACCTCAGGCGGCATTCGATTTCGTGTAGGCTCCCACACGCTTTAGAACGTACAGGGAAGGGCTATGCCATGGTCGCGAAACTCCGTTCCTACCGGCTTCCCGCCACCATCCTCGCCTTCACCGCCATAGGAGCGGCCGCTCTCTTCCTGGGCCGTCCCGCCATCGCGCAGGCGGCGGGAGTCGAGGGCGAGACCGAGTTCGTCCTCAACACCTTCGCCTTCCTCATCTGGGGCGCACTGGTGATGTGGATGTGCGCCGGATTCACGATGCTCGAGTCCGGCTCCGTGCGAACCAAGAACGCCTCCATGATCTGCCTCAAGAACATCGGCCTCTACTCGATCGCGGGCCTCGCCTACTTCGTCATCGGCTACAACCTCATGTACGTCGATGTGGTCGGCGACTTCATCGGCTCGTTCAACCTCCTCTACGAGTCCTCCGAAGCCGAGCGCGCTCTCATCGACGGGAATGGCGACGCTGCCGCCGTCGTCGTCGAGGCCGTCGTCGAGAACGGCCACGCGACCATGTCCGACTGGTTCTTCCAGATGGTCTTCGTCGCGACCGCCGCCTCCATCGTGTCGGGGGCGCTGGCTGAGCGGGTGAAGATGTGGCCCTTCTTCCTCTTCACCCTCATCCTCACCGCGGTTATCTACCCCATCGTGGGGGCGTGGACCTGGGGTGGCGGCTGGCTCGCCGACCTCGGCTTCCAGGACTTCGCCGGCTCCACCATCGTGCACGGCGTGGGGGGCTGGGCCGCCCTCGCCGGCATCCTCGTGGTGGGACCGCGCCTCGGCAAGTTCCGCGCCGATGGGTCCGTCAAGCCAACCCCGCCCTCAAACATCCTCGTCGTCACCCTCGGCGTCTTCATCCTCTGGTTCGGCTGGTTCGGCTTCAACGGCGGCTCGCAACTCGCCCTTTCGAGCGCCTTCGATGCCGTCTCCATGAGCCATGTGCTGGTCAATACCAACCTCGCCGCCGCAGCTGGGGTCATGTCCGCCCTTGCCATCTCCCGCTTCGTGCTCAGGCGCATCGACCTGTTCGCCGGCCTCAACGGGGCCATCGCGGGGCTGGTGTCCATCACCGCCGGCCCCACGATGACCGACCACTGGTGGGCGATCGTCATCGGCGCCATCGGCGGCCTGATCTGCACCCTCGGCATCAGGCTCCTCGAGAGGCTCAAGCTCGATGACGTCGTCGGCGCCGTCCCCGCCCACCTCTTTGCCGGTATCTGGGGAACGCTGGCGGTGTGCATCGCAGCCGGCGGCGACTTCGGCGCCCAGATCGCCGGCGTGGCTGCGATTGGCGCTTTCGTGTTCACCGCCGCGTGGCTTGTCTGGAAGGGGCTGGCCCTCACGGTAAATGTGCGTGTTTCCTTCGAGGCGGAGCAGCTCGGCCAGGACACCGCCGAGCTCGGCATCGAGGCCTACCCCGAGTTCGTCCTCATGCCCGAGGAGTTCCCGGAGATGCCCGCCCCGCCTCCACCCCCGCCGGAGCCCGAGGAAGCTCCCGCAGAGGCGTAACGTCCACGCGTGCGACACTGTTTGCACCATGCCGAAGACGATCAACATCCGGAACGTTCCCGACGAGGTGCATCGGGAGGCGAAGGTGAGAGCCGCCCGCGCACGGATGAGCCTTTCCGCCTATGTGTTGCGGGAGCTGGAGCGGTCGCTTGAGTCGCCCCCGGTGGAAGAACTCCTGGCCCGTCTCCGGGAACAGGCGCCTGTCAGGCCCTCGGAGTCCCCGGCTGAGATAATTCGCGCGCAGCGAGATGCTGGATAGTCGACACTGGTGGTTGCCGCAGGTCTCCACCCGGTCAGGCCGCTTACACCCGCTCTGCCGGACGTTGTCCGCCAGCCGTGTAGCATTGACGCGTCAGGGAGGCGCTAGACACTAATGCTGAGATTCGCCGAAGAGATCATCCTACTTCTGCTCCGTGACGAGGACGGGACCTTCGTCCATGCGCCCAACTGGTCCGTGGACCGCGCCCTCGCCGGCGCCGTGCTGATGGACCTGGCCCTCGAGAACCGCATCGACACCGATCTCGAGAACCTCGTCCTGGTCGACTCTACCCCTATCGGCGACAGCCTCCTCGACCCCACCCTCGCCGAAATCGCCAGCGATGAGACGCGCGATCCCCGCTACTGGGTCGAGAAGGTAGCCCAGCGCGCCCCCGAACTCCGCGAGGAGGCCCTCCGCCGCCTCGTCGAGGGCGGCATCCTTGAGCGCAACGACGACCGCTTCCTCTGGGTCTTCCGCTCCCGCCGCTACCCCATGGTTGATGGCAAGGCCGAGCGCGAAGTGAAGCTCCGCATCATGGGCATCCTCTTCAGCGAGGAGATCCCGGACCCGCGCGACGTCGTCATCATCTGCCTCGTCGACGCCTGCCGGATCTTCCGCGAGCTGCTCTCCAAGCGGGAGCTGGATCAGGTCACGCCCCGCATCGAGCAGGTGCGCAAGCTCGACCTCATCGGTCAGGCCATGTCCCAGGCCATCCGCGACATCGAGGTCTGGATCACCACCGCCCAGATCGAAGGGCGGATGCTCTACTAGCCAGGGGGCCGCGCACGACACCCTCCCGGGAAGACTTGATTGAGCACTGGCTGCTGGAAGAGCAGCAGCCTTTCTCTGGCTGGGACTTCTCCTACCTCGATGGCCGCATGGACGAGGGTCGCGAGCCCTGGTCGTACCTCGACCGCGCCGCCGAGCTCATGGGGCGCGCATCGTCCGTGCTCGACATGGACACGGGCGGCGGCGAGAAGCTCCTGAGCCTGCGCGACCACTGGCCCGCGAAGGTGGTCGCCACGGAGGGCTACCCACCGAACGTCGAGCTGGCCACCGAGCGACTGTCAGCCTCGGGGGCCAGGGTCGTCAGGGCCGAGCTCTCCGATACAGCTCCGATGCCCTTCGCCGCTGGCGAATTCGACCTGGTCCTCAACCGGCATGCCGCCTTCAACCCCAGCGAGGTTGGCCGCGTCCTCTCGCCGGGTGGGGTCTTCCTCACGCAGCAGGTGCATGGCATGTGGGCCTGGGACCTGCTGGACGCGTTCGGAGCGAAGCCACAGTGGCCAGACGCGACGGCGGAAAAGTACGCGCCGCTGCTGGAGGCCGCCGGCCTGACGGTCGTGACCCTTGAGGAGTGGGAAGGGCGCCTGGTGTTCAGCGACGTGGGCGCGATCGTCTACTACCTGAAGGCCACCCCCTGGGAAGTCCCCGGCTTCTCGGTGAAGACCCATCTCCGCTACCTGCTCGCCCTCCAGGAGCGTGTGGAAGCGGGTGGCGAGCTGGCGTTCTATGCGGCGAAGTACCTCATCGAGGCGACGAAGCCGTAGGCCTGTCGCCCTGGCTGCGCGCCCAGCGCGCGAGCGCTTTGGCGGGGTCCGCCAGCTCCGCGACCGACTCGTACCAGGAGTCGCGCCACCCCTCTCGCGGCAGCCCCGTGAACAGCATCAGGTTGAGCGGGTAGTTCTCGCTGTCCGTTGCCCGGCGGAAGTCATCCCGGAACAGGAACGTCGGCTTCCCCAGCGCAATCGCCATCCCCAGTTCGACCATCACGCCCTCGTCCGGCGGCACCCCGTTCACGACCGCGAAGATGCCATCCGACTCGCGGACATCCCGGAAGTCCGCCTGCCCGATGCGCCACGCCCAGTCCTGCTCCGCCCGGTCGACCTGGTTGTTCCGCGCGAACGGCTCCCACACCTCCAGCCCTAGCCCCTCCAGCGCCGCCACAAGCTGCGGCAGCAGCAACGTCTTCTGCTGCTCCGAAAACCCGTACGGACTCGCCAGGTAGATGGTCTTGGGGCGCCGTTCGGGGGTCGTCATCGCGGTCGCCAGTATAGGCGTCGACCACTGAGCCCTTGTGTCCCCCTGCTACCGTGCCCCCATGCGCGCCGGGACAGGTTCCTGAACCCGGAACGGTAGGAAATGGGGGGCGCCAGCCCGCTGTCCCCACTGAGGCTCCTCGAAGCGCCTCCGAAGTCGAAACCACCCGGGGCGATGCCACCAAGACCCCACCCCAGTTCAGCGCTGCGGACTCCGGCAGCAGTGGAAACTCCCCGCCTCCCTGGGCCACCGGCCTCCTGGCGAGTCTCTTGGCGGCTCTAACAGAAACTCTCGTAACGCTCGGCGTCGTAGCCCTCCGCCGCCGCGCACGCCAAACCTGAGCGGCCGTCAGGCCGCCCAGGCGAAACGAACCTTGTTTCGGAAGACCCCTAGACCGGGACCGCGATCTTCGCGAACTCGCCGCTCAGGTCGGCCGGGCCGCGATAGAGTGCCTGGAACTCCCGCGTCTGGATGTACCACTGCCCGTCGATGCGCGTGTACGTATCGACGTAGCAGATGGAGTTCATCGAACGCGAGCCATCGGCCATGTTCAGGAACTCGCCCATGTACCAGCGGCCCCGCGCCGTGTCGCCGGTCACGTCGTCGACGACGCCCGAGTACACGTGCATGTAGACGTTGGGGATGCTGCCCATGATCTGCGTCCAGAGCGGCACCATCACCTCGCGGCCCTTATGGACCTCGCCCACGTTCCACTCGCCGTCCGGCGCCCACGTCTGGCCCCAAGCCTCCGCATCGAAGCGGTTGACCGCGTCGACGTAGCGCTCGGCCACCATGCGGATGGCGGTGTAGTCCTCAACTGTCGGTTTACCCATTGCGTTTTCTCCTGTTTCGTTTTGCCCTGTGCGCCCAGCGCCAGCGGACCGCTGATTGTTAGTGATGTTCCCAGGCCATGTAGGGGTAGAAGTTCCCGTGCAGGTCGTCGCCGCTGTAGAGCAGCTCGTGCGTCCGCTTCGCGAACCGCCACTCCCCGTCGACGCGCACGAGGTGATCCTCGTACACGGTCACGCCGGCCATGCGCGTGTCCTCGCCGATCTGCACGTCCTCCGTGTGGTACCAGCGCGCCGTGGCAGTGTCGCCATTCACGTTATCCACCACCCCCGAGTTCACGAGCATCACCACCGCCTGGATGTCGGACATGGCCCGTTCCCAGAACTGGGCCAGTTGCGCGCGTCCCCGTGGCGGGTTGTCGCCCCCGTATTCCCAAACGCCGTCCGGCGCCCACGTCTCGATCCACGCCTCCGCATCGCGGCGGTTGATGGCGTCGACGTAGCGCTCGCAGAGCTGGCGAATGGCCGAATACTCGTCCGGCATGGGACGCGCAATGCTACAGGGTTCGAGCCAGCGTCGGGAGTGCGGCGGCGTCAGTCCCCGGCGTGCTCGGGGAACGCTTCCGACGCCCCCTCGCGCAGTTCCTCGTCCGAGATGGGCTCGACCGCCGAGATGATCGACCAGTGATGCCCGAAGGGGTCACGCAGGCGCCCGTACAGCGCCCCCCAGAACTGTCGCTCCAGCGGCATTGTCACCTCAGCCCCCGCCGCCACCGCCCGCTCCCACAGCGCCTCCGGCTCGTCCACAGACAGGTGGAGGGTGACCGGACTCCCGCCCAGCGCTTCCGGCGTCGAGCCCTCCGTCGGGCTCTCCGGGAAGTCGTCCGAGAGCATGATCAACCCGCCGTTCAACGCCACCTCCGCGTGCATGACCTTCTGGCCATCGGGCGTCAGCGCCCGCTCGATCTCCTCCGCTTCGAACGCCTCCACGTAGAACGCGATCGCCCCTGCCGCGTCGCTCACGGTCAGGTAGGGCGTCAGGGGCGGGTAGGGACGGGACTCGGCGTCAGCGGACATGGACGTGCCTCCGGCGGGCAGTCTAGCGGCGGCACTTGGACAGTGCCGCCGCCAGCGGGCACGATCGGGCCATCCACTCTCGCGAGGCGCCAACCATGAGCACCACCCCACTCGAAATCCTCCGCTCCGGACTCACCTCCATGCACGGCCTGCTCAACCAGGCCGTCGGCGACATGACCCTCGAACAGCTCAACTACCGCCCCGCCGAGGGCGGCCTCAGCCCCTTTTTCAGCCTCTGGCACTACGTCCGCACCGAGGACAACATCGTCAACTTCATCGCCCAGAGCAGACCCACCGTCTGGCTCGAGGGCGGCTACGACCAGCGCTTCGGCCTGCACCGCACCTCCCAGGGCACCGGCATGCCCGAGGAAGAGGCCAAGGCCATGCTCCTTAACGACCTCGAAGGCTGGCGCGAGTACCAGCCCGCCGTCTGGCAGGCCACCGACGACTACCTCGCCGAGATGTCACCCGACGAGTTCGACACGCGCACCGTCACTATCAAGCCCCTCGGGGAGATGTCGCTCTGGCAGGGCCTGAACGGCGTCTGCCTGAGCCACGGCTATCGCCACGCCGGCGAGATCGAGTACGCGCGCGGTATCCTCGGCCTCGGCGGCCTCACCATCTAGCCGGTTCCTGGCCGGAACCGGTCCCTACTCCTCGTCCTCGTCCTCGTCCTCGTCCTTGCCCCGTGACTCCAGCACGGCGATACGCCGGTCGAGGCTGCGCAGCGAGTAGCGGATGATCGCCATGGTCACGAAGAAGTCGAACCACAGCATCACCGCGCCCACGATGATGAAGGCGTCCTTGACGATCTGGTGGTTCACCAGCAGGGCCGCGAGGATGAAGGCGATGCCCACTCCTGAGAGGAGCGAGGGCACCACGATGAGTGCCCCGCCTACCGTCCGCCGGACCGTCATGCGCTCTCCCCCAGGCGCGCGCTCTCCCGCGCCAGCAACCCCAGTCCCATGGGCCCCATCGCCAACGCCTCACGATGGAAGGTCGTCAGGTCGAAGGCGTCGCCGAGGCTCTGGCGCGCCGCTTCACGCGCGGCCAGCCAGGCCCGCTCCCCGACCTTGTAGCTGATCGCCTGCCCCGGAAGCCCGAGGTAGCGGTCGATCTCGCTTGCGATGAAGTCCTCCGGGAAGTGGCTCCGCGTCTTCGCGAACTCATCCCCGAGTTCCGGCGTCCACACCTCGCCCGGGTGGAAGGGCTGCCCCTCCGGGATTGGCAGCTCGAGGTGCATCCCGATGTCGATGATGACGCGCACGCTCCGCAGTGCCTGCGAGGCGAGCAGTCCCATCTTGTAGTCGGGTACCTCGAAGTAGCCGAGCTCGCCCATGAGCCGTTCGGCGTAGAGCGCCCAACCCTCGACATAACCGGAGCAGTCGCCCAGCAGCCGCTGGAAGCGGGACAGGTCGAGCAGGCGCGTGTTGCCCCGCTCCAGGTGATGCCCGGGAACGCCCTCGTGGTACGCGATGGAGACCTCGCCCCAGAGGGGGAAGCGCGTCTTGCCGCCCGTCGGGTACCACGTCCGCCCGGGCCGCGAGAAGTCCTCCGAGGGGCTCGTGTAGTACATCGCGAGCGCGCCTCCCGGGGGCGCGATCATCGCCTCCAGCCGCTGAAGCTTCTCCGGGATATCGAAGTGCGTGCCGTTCAGGTCGGCGATCGTGCGTTCCTGCAGGTCCTGCATCCACTGCCGGAACTCCTCCACCCCCTCGATGGAGCGTGCGGGGTCCGTTTCAAGCACGACCTTCGCCGCCTCGACGCCCTCGCCGGGCGCGATCTGCTCCGCCGCCTCCTCCATCTCCCGCCCGATGCGATGGATCTCGTCCCAGCCCCAGTCGTAGGTCTCGCGCAGGTCCAGCTCGCAGAGGTTGTAGGAGCGTGCGTAACGGGCGTACCGCTCCTCCCCGACCGCGTCGCGTTCGGCGGCGCGGGGCAGGTAGGTATCCCGCAGGAAACCTCCGAAGGCGCCGTAGCTCTCGCCGGCCGCGGTCGCCGCGGCGTCCAGGTCGCGACGCAACCGGTCGGAGACGCCCTCCCCCGCCCGGCCCACGAAGTCGGTGAAGAAGCCGCCATCACCGCTGCCCGCCCACGTCTCGCACTGCTTCAGGCACGCCTCGACCTGCCGGCGGGGAGCCGCGCGACCCGCTTCCAGCCCTGCCTCCAGGGTCGTGCGGTAGCCCGCCAGCGCCTCGGGCAGGCGCGCCAGCCGCCGCGCGATCGTCGCCCAGTCGGCCTCGTCCGCGGTGGACATCAGGTCGAAGGTGCCGCGCAGCCCCTGCATCGGCGACGCAAGCACGTTGAGCCCGGCCAGGTAGTCGCCCGTCTCGTGCAGCTCGATGTCGATGGTGAGCGCTTCGCGCATCACCTCGCGCAGGATGCGGTCACCCTCGGCTTCCAGCGGCAGCGCCTCGAGCTGCGCGAGCGTGTCCCTCGTGTGGCGGTCGCGCTTGTCGAAGCCCTCGACCGAGTAGTCCGTGAGCTTGTCCTCGTGCCCGGCGATGCCCAGGCTCGTGGCGGCGTTGGGATGGAGCGCCGCCAGCTCCTCGACATAGGTGTCCCCGAGATCGGTAATGGCTGACATCAGCGTCCTAGCTTGCCACCGTCCCGCCGGGACCGCGAGGGATCGCGCGCAGGCTGACTGTGCTGCTCGCCCCACCGGTCGGTGGCGACGAGCCGGTCGAGGGGCTGGCGGCGCTGTTCGCGCTGATCTCGCTTCTGCAGGTCTTCCGGCAGCGACTCAGCCGGCCCGGGGAACCCGATTGCGAACACCACGAGGATGCGCAGCTCCCCGGGAGCCCCGAATGCCTCGCGGACGCCGGCTTCGTCGAAGCCCGCCATCGGGTGCGCGATGAGCCCCAGCGCCGTCGCCTGCGCCATCAGGTTCCCCGCCGCGATGCCCGCGTGGAACGACCAGAGGGCGCGTTCCTCGCCGTACGAGTCCGCGTGCTCGTGGTCGGGCATCGACCCCAGCGCTACCAGCATGGGCGCGGCGGGCGCCCAGTTCCGGTTCCCCTCCGAGAGCGCGGCGAGAAGGGTGGCCCGCACTGCCGCTGACTCCGCCACCAGCAACCGCGTCGACTGCACGTTGCCGTGGCTGGGCGCCACCGAGACCGCTCGCCACAGGAGTTCCTGTGTCTCCGCCGGAACCGCGCGCGGGTCGAAGGCGCGCCGTGCCCGTCTCCCCGCCAGCGCCTCGATCAGTTCCGCCATGCTCCCCCCGGCACGCGATCGTGCCACCCTCCCGGCCCCGGTGCTAGGGTGACGCCCCGTGCCCACCTTCATCGGCCTCGACCTCGCCTGGACCGCCCACCGCGAGAGCGGTATCTGCTGGTTCGAGGGCGAGTCGCCCGACGACGTGCACTGCACCCGCCTCGAAGCGGCCGTCGTCGACCCCGAAGGCCTCGCGGAGGAGCTGGCGGCTATCCGTGGTCCGGCTGTTGTCGCCATCGATGCGCCCCTGCTCTACACCCCGGAACGCTGGGCCGAGCGCGAGGTCGCCCGCCGCTTCGGTCGCTACAAGGCCTCGCCCCACCAGGCCCACTACGCCGTGCGACAGGGCTACACCGCCGGCATCGACCTCGGCGCCGCCCTGGCACGACGCGGCTTCGCCCTCGACCCCGCCCCGCTACTGCGGGGCGAGCGCGACTGCCACGCGGCCGTCGAGCTCTTCCCCCACACGGTCCACGTGCGCCTGTTCGGACTTGCCGAGCGCCTCCCCTACAAGCCGAGAGGCGGCCGCAGTGTGGCCTTCCGACGCGAGGTCATGCAGCAATACCAGGATTACCTGCGCGCGCTCCTCCGGGAGGAAGCCCCGCGTGTCCTCGACCATCCCGATGTCGGGCGCGCCCTCGCACACGAGACGGCGGAAATGGCGAGGGGCGCAGCCCTGAAGCGCCTCGACGACACCCTCGACGGCCTGACATGCGCCCTCTCGGCGTGGCTCCTCTGGAGTAGTCCCGATGGCTGGGAGACGATCGGCGACCTGAACGGGTACATCGTTGCCCCCCGCGAGCGGGAAGCGAGGCGGTAGCGGCTACATCCGCTCCGGGGCGGTCATACCCATCAGGTCGAGCACGCGCCCGAGGGCGATCTTCGCCGCCTGCACCAGCCGCAGCCGCGCCGCCGTCAGGGCGGGGTCGTCCGTGATCACCTTCAGGCCCGGGTCGCCCTGCTGCCGGAAGGCGTCGTTGAAGGCGTGGAACGAGGTAGCCAGCTCCGTGCCGTAGTGGGCCAGGTGCTGAGGCTCGTACGTCGTCGCGACCATCTCGATCACCTCCGACAACCGCAGCATCTCCCGTACCAGCGCCAGCTCGTGTGGTTGCGTCAGCAGCCCCACGTCCCCGCCATCGGGCGTGTGGCCCTCGGTTGAAGCGCGATCGAGGATGCTGGCCAGCCGCGCGTGCGCGTACTGGATATAGAACACGGGGTTCTCGTTCGACTGCTTCACCGCCAGGTCCAGGTCGAACTCCATCTGCGAGCTCGGCGCCCGCAGCAGGAAGAAGAAGCGCGCCGCGTCTGGCCCTACCTCCTCGACCAGTTCGTCCAGCGTGATGATCTCGCCGCCCCGCTTGGAGAGGCGCACGATCTCGTCTCCCCGCTTCAAGGTGACCAACTGGTAGAGGAGCACGTGCAGGGCGTCCGCCCGCCCTACGACCGTCTCCGTCCCCACCAACACGCGAGAAACGTGGCCGTGGTGGTCCGCCCCCCAGACGTCAATGACGAGGTCGAAGCCACGCCCCAGGAACTTGTCGTAGTGGTACGCGATGTCGCTGGCGAAGTACGTGGGGCGCCCATCGGAGCGCACCACCACGTTGTCCTTGTCCTCACCGAGTTCGCTTGAGGTGAGCCACAGCGCCCCCTCGCGCTGGGCCAGGTGGCCGTTCTCACGCAGGCTCGCGATCGCCGTGTCGTAGGCGGAGCTGGCCCCATCGGCGGAGTCTTCGTAGAGCGTGCGCTCGCTGAACCAGCGGTCGTAGTTGGTCCCGAAAGCGGTGAGCGTGCGCCTGATCTGCTCGACCATCAGCTCGATCCCGAGTTCGCGTAGCCCCGCTGCAGGAGGCTCGCCCGGTGCCGCCAGGAAGCGGTCGCCCTCCCGCTCTTGCAGCGTCGCGGCCAGGTCGACCATGTACTCGCCCGGATAGCCCTCCGGGATGGACACGTCGCGCCCGAACTGCTGCTGGTAGCGCGCGTAAAGCGTCTCTGTGAACACGTCCGTCTGCGTGCCCGCGTCATTCACATAATATTCGCGCTCGACCTCGTAACCCGCCGCCCCCAGCGCCGACGCGAGCGTGTCGCCGATCGCCGCCCCGCGTCCGTTCCCGACGTGCAGGGGCCCGGTCGGGTTGGCCGAGACGAACTCGACCTGCGCCCGTTTGCCCGCCCCGAGGCTGCTGTTCGCGAAGGCCGCACCCTGCTCGATGATGCGGTCGACCTCGCCCTGCACGAAGTGCTCGGCCAGGCTCAGGTTGATGAAGCCGGGAGGCGCGATGCGGGGCGCGTCGATGACCTCGCCCGCGGGCAGGTGCGCCGCGATCGCCTCGGCGATGGCCAGCGGCGGCATCATCGCCGAACGCGCGAGCCGCAGCGGCAGCGAGCTGGCGTAGTCCCCGTTCGCCGGATCCCGCGGTCGCTCGATGACCTCGTCCGGCAGGGCGATGTCCGGCAGGCTGCCTGCTTCGATGGCCGCCTGCGCCGCCTCGGTCACGAGCGCGCCCACGCGGTCGCGGAGTGTCGTGTTCTCAGTCACCGCCCAAGCGTATCGCCTCCCGCCCCACCGGGGGAGGGGCTACAGGTCGAACGGGAATTGGTGGTGCTGGGCCAGCGCGGAGAGCTCGCCCACCGCTGCCTGCGCGTGGGCTACGACATCTTCCGGATAGCCGTACTTGAGCCGGTGCTCCTCGAACTCGTCGGCATCCAGCAGCTCAATCGTGCCGCCCGCCCGCACGGTCACGTCGAGGTCGAGGTCGATGTAGCGAATCTCGCCGTCCTCGAACTCGGGCGGTGTGGTCACGTTGCAGTACCAGAGCGCGGTTTCCTCGCCCGGCTCGGCCAGGCGGAAGACGTTGTACCAGCGGTCCCGCCAGAAGTGCACGAAGCTGTCGTAGCGAGAGCGAAACTCCCCGCGGCTCGTAAAGATGGGGCTTCCCGCCGGACCGTGCGCCCGCAGCAGCGACCCGTCGTCCGATATCACGCGCAGATGCTGGATCCAGTGCGCCTCGCCGTCGTACTTGGTGACGCGCAGCAACAGGGGATCGCCGCGGGCGATACGGGTGCTGTTCATGCAGCGATCATACTCCGCGGCAAGCACCCTCGGCGGCCGTTCCGCAAGGAGATGCGAGCGCGGATGTCAGGTGGTGAAGATGAGGCCGAGGACGGTGCCCGCGATGATGGCTGCCGCTCCCAGCCCGACAACGAGGGCGAGATCGGCGGGGCTGTACTCTGCCCGCACGTCGGTGTGCGCCGGCGCGACCTCGGGCATCTCCTGTTCGTTCTCGCTCATGCTGCGCTCCCGGCCCGATTGTGCCGTGCGCCAGCCGTGCGTGCATCCCGTGCAGGGTGTCTGGCTTACGCCGACTTTATATCTCTCTCCCTAGCATTCGTGGCGGCAGGCCAACCCCGCTGCACTCCGGAGGCGGTTTGCTTGATCACTTGCCCCCGATCGTCGACGCTCGAAGCGGTTCCCTCGAGTGCGCTAACAGGAGACTCCATGACAGTTGACGGAAGAGAGCCGGATCTGGTCATCGATGCCACCGGTGTAATGAAGACGTACGACACCGGCGAGGTCCAGGTCCAGGCCCTGCGCGGCGTCGACCTGCTGGTGCCGCGCGGCGAAATGGTCGCCGTCATGGGTCCCTCCGGCTGTGGCAAGACCACCCTCCTGAACTGCCTCTCCGGCCTCGACACCTTCGACGCGGGCCAGGTGCTCATCAACGGCGAGGACATCACCCGTATGGCCGACAACGAGAAGACCGAGTTCCGCGCCCAGGGCATGGGCTTCGTCTTCCAGACCTACAACCTGCTTCCCGTCCTCTCCGCCGTCGAGAACGTTGAGCTCCCGCTCATCGTCTCCGGCACGCGGCCCCGCGATGCCCGCGAGCTCGCCCTCTCCGCGCTTGAGCGGGTCGAACTGCGCGAATACGCCAATCACCGTCCGGGCCAGCTCTCCGGCGGTCAGCGACAGCGTGTCACGGTCGCGCGGGCCGTCGTCAACAGGCCCTCGATCGTGTGGGCGGACGAGCCCACCGGCGCCCTCGATTCGGCGACCGCGGGCGGCATCATGGACCTGCTCGTCGAGCTGAACGCGAACTCGGACCAGACCCAGGTCATCGTCACGCACGCGCCCGAGGTCGCGGCCCGCTGCCACCGCACGATCTACATGGCCGACGGCCTCATCGAACGCGAGGAAGCCATCCGCCCCCTCGCCCCCGCCCCGGCCTAGCCCGCAGCCATGGAAGAACTCTTCGGCGTCTCCATGAACACCATCGCCACGGTGGTGATCGCCATCACGCTCGTCATCTTCGCCCTGCTGGCGTGGGTGGCCTTCCGCAACCCCGTCATGTTCAAGACGGGCCTTCGCAACATCCCCCGCCGCCGCGCGCAGACCACCCTCATCATCTTCGGCCTGATGCTGGCGACCGTCATCATGACCGCCGCCTTCGGCACCGGCGACACCGTCTCCAGCACGGTCACCGACGACATCTACGAGCTGACCGGTGAGACGGACATGCTCATCGTCTGGGACGAGGAGGGGTCCCCCCGCCCCGAGGACGAGCGGGTCATTCCCCTTGAGGACATCGCGGCCTGGGAGGCGCGGTTCGCTGGCGACCCGGACATCGACGGGTTCCTCCCCATCCTGCTGGAGACGCTGCCCGTCGTGAACACGGCTACGCAACTCAACGAGTCGTCCGCCACGGTCGTCGCCTACGACACCGCTGCCGCGGCCCCCTTTGGCTCGTTGCGCGACCTCGACGGGAACGTGGTGACGGTCACCGGCAACCAGATCGTGCTCAACGAGGATCTGGCCGGCGAGATCGATGCCGAAGTCGGCCACACGCTCGTCCTCCTGTACCAGGGCTATCCCGTGGAGGTGGTGGTCGCTGCGATCGCGCCGAACAGCTTCCTGAGCGGCACCTTCAACGTCGGCGCCTCGGAGTTTCCCGGCGGCGCCGTCAGTTTCGAGTTCCTCGCGGAAGTGATTGGCCGCGATGACATCGCCTACGCGGTCGTTGTCACGAACGCTGGTGGTGTGAAAGACGGCCTGGAGCGGTCGGATGTGGTCGAGGAGAAGCTCAACGAGGTCATCGATGGCACACCCTACGAGGTGGTGCCCTTGAAAAAGGACGCAATCGAAATCGCCAGGCTCGTGGGCAGCGTCTTCACCACCGTTTTCATCATCTTCGGGCTCTTCTCGATCGCTGCGGGCATCCTCCTCATCTTCCTGATCTTCATCATGCTCGCGGCCGAGCGGAAGCCGGAGATGGGCATGGCCCGCGCCGTCGGCGCCAAGCGCCGCCACCTTGTCGAGTCGTTCCTCGCCGAGGGCATGGGCTACGACCTCGGAGCGGCCATCGTCGGCCTCATCGCCGGCGTGTTCGTGACCTTCGGCATGGTCGGCCTCATCAACGCCTTCGCCGAGGCGGGGCTGGGCCTGGAGTTGCACACGAACCTCACGCCTCGCAGCCTGGCCGTCGCCTTCTGCCTCGGCGTCATCTCCACCTTCATCGTCATCTTCCTGGCAGCGGTGCGCGCCAGCCGGCTCAACATCGTCTCCGCCATCCGCGATCTGCCCGAACCAATCGTCACGAACCCGGAGGCGGCTACCTGGCGGGGCTACGCCCGTGCCGTCTTGAACGCCGCCGTAGCCGGCGGGGCCGTCGCCGTGAGCGTCTTCGCGCTCTACCGGCTGCCGGACCTGGCTCCCCTGTTCACGATCGCCCTGCTCTTTGGACTCGTCGGCCCGTTCCTGTTCGTGCTCCGCCGCCACAACTTCGGCGCGCCGCGGCACGAGCGCCTCCCCGGGCAGCGCATACCCCTCTGGCCCCTCGCGCTCGTTCCCTTGATCCCCTTCTACCTGGTCGCGCTGCTGGTCGTGCGCGTCATGCGTGATCGCAACCCCCAGCCCGGGCTCTGGCTCATCATCCTCGGCATCCTCCTGCCCCCCATCGGCCTCCTGCTGATAGCCTCGCAGGACCGCGACCGCCCCATCGCCTGGGGCGCCGGGTTCGGGGTCGTGGGGCTGGCCCTCGCCGCCCTCTTCATGGAATGGGCGTTCTCCTCGAACAGCTACTTCTTCTTTGCCGGCGGCATCTCCCTTGCCTTCGGCTGGGCCGCCTTCACCCTGCGCTACTTCCGCGTCGCCGAGCGTGCTTCGTTCACGGTGCTCGCCGCTCTGCTCCTTGCCTTCTGGTACGTCTCGCCCGCGGGCGCCCTCGACTTCATCATCGGAGACCTCGAGGGCGGTCCCGAGCTCTTCTTCCTCAGCGGCATCGTCATGGTCGCCTGCGGCGCCTTCCTCATCGTCTACAACGCCGACATCCTCCTCCCGCCCATCGCCAGCCTGGGCTCGCGCCTGGGCCGCATCGTCCCGGCCGTCAAGACCGCGGTCGCCTACCCGCTCACCGCCCGTATGCGCACCGGCATGACGATCATGATGATCGGCCTCATCACCTTCTCCCTGGTCATGTTCTCCACCGTTAACGACAACTTCGACAACATCTTCCTCTCCGACGATGCCAAGGGCGGCTTCGAGACCATCGTCTTCGTGAACAGCAACAACCGCACCGACGATCTCGTTGGGGCGCTGCAGGAGCGGGGAGTCGATACCTCCCCCATCGTCGCGGTGAGCGAGCAACGCATCGCGTTTGCGGGTGAGACCGAGATATTCGTCGATAACCCCGTTGACCCGTCTGCGCCGGGCTACGCCGGCACCTACACCGTCATCGGCGCCGACGAGGCGTTCTTCGGCGCCAACGAGTTCGAGCTGAAGCGACGCGCTGCCGGCTACGGGAGCGACGAAGAGGTCTGGAGGGCGGTGGCCAGCGACCCCACCCTCGCCGTCATCCCCGGCAACCTCACCGGCGAGGGGGGCGACTTCTCCGAGTTCGACCTGCTCAAGCTCGACGCTGCGTTTGTGGGGGAGGGCTTCCAGCCGTTCGACCTTCACCTCCACGCCCCCGGCACTGACCTCAACACGACAGTCACTGTCATCGGGCAGATGGACGATCCCGGAGACATCTTCTGGAACGGCATCATCGTGCAGCGCGATACCGCCGTCGCTGCCTTCCCCGACTCCGACTCGCAGCGCTTCGTCATCAAGACCGTCGGCGGCGTCGACCAGGAGGCCTTCGCCAAGTCCATCGAGTCCGGCCTCCCCCAGGCCTCGGCCGAGTCGTTCCAGAAGTTGCTCGACGATCAGCGGGCGGCTTCGCAGGGCTTCCTCCTGCTCTTCCAGGGCTTCATGGGGCTGGGTCTCATCATCGGCATCGCCGCCCTCGGCGTGGTCGCCTTCCGGGCGGTGGTCGAGCGTCGCCAGCAGATCGGGATGCTGCGCGCCATCGGCTACCAGCGCTCGATGGTTGCCCTCAGCTTCATCTTCGAGTCCGGGTTCGTGGCCCTCTCCGGGATCGCGCTGGGGGCAGTCCTGGGAGTCTCGCTATCATGGGTCCTGTTCACCTCGGGCGGCATCGGTGAAGCTTCGGAGGGCGCGGACTTCATCGTCCCCTGGCTGCAACTGATCGTTATCTGTGGAATCGCCTTTGGAGCGTCGATGCTCATGACCTGGTTCCCCGCCCAGAGCGCGTCGCGCGTGGCCGTGGCCGAGGCCCTTCGCTACGAATGAGCGCCAACGACGACCGCCCCGAGCTGCTTGGCACGCAGCTCTTCGACCTCACCGGCCGGGTCGCCATCATGACCGGCGCGGGACGCGGCCTCGGTCGCACGATGGCCCTGGCGCTGGCCGCCGCCGGCGCCGACCTTGCCCTCGCCAGCCGCACCAAGCCCGAGCTTGAGAGCCTCGTCGAAGAGATCAAGGCGCTCGGACGCCGCGCCATCGCCGTCCCCACCGACATCACCTCCCCGGAGGCCTGTGAGGCGCTGGTCGCGGCTGCCGTCGAACGGCTCGGCCGCCTCGACATCCTCGTCAACAACGCCGGCACGAACGTGCGCAAGTCCGCGCTCGAGATAACCCCCGACGAGTACGACTTCGTCATCCAGACCAACCTGAAGGGCTACTTCAACGGCGCCCGGGCCGCCGGGCGGCGCTTCGTCGAGCAGGGCTCGGGGAAGGTCATCAACATCTCCAGCATCCTCGGCAGCGTCGCCCTGCCCAACCAGGCCGCCTACGCCTCCTCCAAGGGCGCCATCGATCAGCTCACGAAGGTGCTCGCGATCGAGTGGGCGACCGCCAATGTCCAGGTGAACGGGCTCGCCCCGACCTACTTCGAGACCGACCTGACCCGACCCCTCTACGACGATCCCGAGCGCAAGGCCTTCATCGAAGAACGCACCCCGATGGGTCGCTGGGGACAGCCGCACGAGCTTGCCGGCGCGGTGATCTTCCTTGCCGGGGACGCCAGTAACTTCGTGACCGGTCAGACCATCCTCGTGGATGGCGGTTGGACCGCCTGGTAGCTGCCGGGCTCCCTACGAGCCGCCGATGGGCGGTTCCCAGAGCGTGAAGAAGTACCCGTCCGGCCCCATGATCTGGCAACTCCGCGCGGAACCGTCGTCATGCGGCTGCTGGATGCTGATGTAGCCCATCTCAACAGCCACCCGGTGCCGCGCGTCCACCCCCTCCACCCGCATCCGCACCTCCGCCCCGATGCCCCGCGCCGCCCCCTCGTTGGCGAGCGCCTCCCGCCACGGATGCCCGGGGTACGACTCGTCCGAGTGCAGCTGGATCTCCGACCCGTCGAGCGTAAGCGCCGCGAATCCGGGGTGGCGCGTTCGCAGAGTGGCGCCCGCTACGTCGGTCAGGAACGTCGCGAAGCCGTCAAGGTCGGTCGCCCAGAGGACGAGGCTGAGGGCCCCCGGCGCCATCGCCGTCAGGCCACGGGCCGGAAGCGCGGGACGGGCGCGTCCCCCTCGCGTTCCCAGGCCACCTCCACGGGCATCCCCACGACGATGTCGTCGTTCTCCACGCCGACGATGTTGGCGGGCATGCGTGGCCCCTCGTCCAGCTCCACGACGGCGATGTTGTAGGGCAGGTCGGGCTCCCAGGCGGGGTGGTAGCGCTGGTGCATGACCGCGAACGTATAGACCGTGCCGCGACCGCTCACCTCGTTCCACTCGAACCCCTCGCCCAGGCAGATAGGGCAGGTGGGGGAGGTGGGGAGGCGCATCTCGCCGCAGGCGGCGCAGGTGGCGAGCAGCAGGCGTCCTTCCTCGCCGGCGGCGAAGAACGGTTCCGTCAGCTCATCGGGCTGGGAGACGGGTTTCACGGGTGCGCTGTCGGCCATCTCGTGCGCCTCAGTTCTGGTGGGGGCTCAGGATGAGCGACGCGTGGTAGCTCAACGCCCCGCCGTTGCCCGTCGCGAGGATGAGGTCGTGCTTCTCGACCTGGCGCTCGCCGCCCTGCCCCCGTGTCTGGATGACGGCTTCGCTCAGGGGCGTCATGCCCCACATGTAGTACGCCGAGAGCTGCCCGCCGCCCGTATTCGTTGGCAGGGAACCCCCCGGACCGAGCTTGCCGTCCTCGACGAAGGCTCCGCCCTCGCCTTTCTTGCAGAAGCCGTAGTCCTCCAGCGTCACGAGCACGGTGTACGTGTAGCAGTCGTACAACTCGCAGACGTCGATGTCTTCGGGTCCCACACCGGCCATGCGGAACACCGTCTCCGCGGCCAGTCGCGCGCCCGTCTCCGTCTCCGCCGAGTCGCCCGCGCGTCGCGCGTCGCCCGGATGGCCCTGGCCCATGCCCCACACCCACACTGGCGGCTGCGGCATCTCCTTCGCCTGGTCGGGCGGACTGACGATGACGGCCACCGCCCCGTTCGAGACGAGGCAGCAGTCGAGCAGGTGCAGGGGCTCCACGATCCAGCGCGAAGCGTGGTACTCCTCGATCGTGAGGGGATCCTGCATCTTCGCCGCCGGGTTCATGGTCGCCCAGGCGCGCTCGGCGACGGCGATCGCGCCGAACTGGTCCTGGGTCGTGCCGTAGAGCGACATGTGGCGCTTGGCCGCGAGCGCGTAGGCGGTGTTCGCTCCGAAGTGGCCCGCGCCCGCCGAGAGGCCGAGGATGCCGCTTGGCCCCGCTCGCCGGCCCGCGTTGCCGTAGGCCGCTGCCGAGGAGCCACCCTGCTGGAGGGGCGCATCGGCGAACACGCAGACGACGTGCTTGGCCATGCCCGCGTCGATCGCCATCGTCGCGTACTGCACCATCTGCGCCGCCGTCGATCCGGCTGCGTTCATGTGGTTCAGCAGGCGCAGATTGCCCATGCCGAGCACGTTCTGCAGCTGCAGGCTGACGCCCCCGCCGGAGAATCCGGTGATGCCGGCGTTGATCAGGAGACCGTCGATGTCGGACTTGTCGAGGCCCGCATCGGCGATGGCGAGGCGTACGGCATCGACCGCGAAATCGGTCGAGCTCTTCCCGTAGATGCGCCCCATGGGCGTAATGCCGAGGCCCGTGATGGCCGCGGCTCCGCGTAGTCGGTGTGCCATGGGCGGGATTCTAGCGCAGGCGTTTGCGGGGTGCCCCCTGGCGCCGCTAGAAGCGGTACGTCTCGTAGTCCTTCGCCACGAACGTGCGCGACAGGTCCGTTTCCACGTCGGGCGTGACGTGTGTCAGGACCAGCTTCGCGGACTCGGACAACGCCGCGTGCACCTCGGGGATGTCGTCCACCAGGTTCATGTGGACGGGTATGGGGATGTTCCGCGAAGCGCACTCGGAGATGAGCACGTCCGCACCCCGTGCCAGGTCGAGCACGCTGTCGCACAGGCGTGTGTCGCCGGTGTAGGCGAACTGTTCGCCGTCCAGCCGTGCGTGGTAGCCGAGGTTGAGAGAGAGCCGGTCGTCGTGCTCCACGGCCACCGCCTCGACCGTCAGGTCGCCCACCGTGGCCGAGTCGCCAGCGACGAGTTCGCGCCACTCGATCCCGAACTCGCTCTCGAACAGTCCCGGGTAGACCGTCTCGCCGATCTCGCGCGCAAGCCGCGCCGTCTCCGGCGGTCCCACAATCGTGACGGGCGTCTCGCGCCCCATGTGCTTCCAGTGGAGCAGTAGCGAGGACATCCCCAGGAAGTGGTCGCCGTGGTGGTGGCTCAGCACCACCGCCTCGACCGCGTTCGGATCGACATCGACGCGGTGCAGCGCCATCAGCGCCTGCGGGGGCGCCTCGAAGAGGTAGCGCTGGTTCGCGAGGAATCCGTTCCAGCAGAGCCCGCCCGCCGCGAAGGCGTTGCCGGTGCCGATGAAGGTCAGGTCGAGCGACATGGCGGGCATCCTATCGCGCCCGTGTGATGCGCGTTCGCGCGTGCCCGCGTGAGGCGAGAGAATTGCTGACATGACAGTTCGCGTCGGCATCATCAACGTCACCGGTTTTGCGGGGATGGAAGCGGCGCGTCTGCTCTGGAACCACCCCGAGGCCGAGCTCGTGGCCGCCACGGGACGCTCGCTCGCCGGCCAACAGCTCGGCGAGGCCTTCCCCCACCTCGCCGCCTATGCGGACTTCCCTATCACGAGCGAGTTGGAAGCCGAGGTCGATGTCGTCTTCTCCGCCCTTCCCACGGGCGCGAGCGCCGAGGCCTGCGCCCCGCTCGTCGAGCAGGGTGTGCGCGTCATCGACATCGCCGCCGACTTCCGCCTGCGCGAACCGGCTGCCTTCGCCCAGTGGTTCGGCAAGGACCACCCCGCTCCCGCCCTCCTCGACCGCGCCGTCTACGGCCTCGCCGAGCTGCACGCCGGTGAGATTGCCAACGCGGACCTGGTCGCCAACCCCGGCTGCTACCCCGCCACCACCATCCTCGCCCTCGCCCCCGCCGTCGCGGCGGGACTGATCGAGCCCCGCGTCTTCGTCGATGCCAAGTCGGGCATCTCCGGCGCCGGCAGGGGCACGGGGGGCGGCTTCAGCTACAGCGACGTCAACGAGGACGTCTCCGCCTACCGCATCGCCAACCACAACCACCAGCCCGAGATGGCGCAGGAGCTCTCGCGACTGCGCGAGGGCCCCGAGGTGGCCGTCACCTTCGTGCCCCACCTCGTCCCCATGACCCGCGGCATCCACTCGACCTGCTACGCCCCCCTCGCCGAGGACGTGTCGCAGTCCGAGGTCCTGGCCCTCTACCGCGACTTCTACGCGGATGCGCCGTTCACCTCCGTGACCGACGCGCCTCCCCACACCAAGCACACCTATGGCAGCAACGACTGTCTCGTGCATCCCACCGTCGACGAACGCAACGGCGCGCTTGTGGCCGTGGGCGTGCTCGACAACCTCATGAAAGGAGCCGCCGGCAGCGCCATCGAGAACATGAACCTCATGTTCGGGCTGCCGCAGGCAGCGGGGCTCGATCGCCCCGCCCTCTACCCGTGATCACGGCGTTCGACCCCACCGGCAGCGCCACCAGCCCCGTCGGGTACCGCGCCGGAGCCGCCTTTGCCGGCATCAAGACCTACGGCGAGGGCAAGCTCGACCTCGGCATCCTCCTCTCCGACCACCCCGCCGCTGCCGCGGGTGTCTTCACCGTGACCCGCCTGCACGGCGCCGCCATCGACGTCGACCGCGAGCGGCTGGCGGGGGGCCAGGGCCGCGCCGTTGTCGTCAATAGCGGCAACGCCAACGACAGCACCGGCGAACGCGGCATCCGCGACGCCTACCGGATGGCCGAGATCGCCGCGGAGAAGGTGGGTATTCCCGCCGAGGCCATGTTCGTCTGTCACACTGGCGTCATCGGGCACTACCTGCCCATGGACAAGATCGAGGCCGGCATCGAAACCGTGGAACTGTCCGCACGGTCCGGCCCCGAATTTGCCCGCGCCATCATGACCACCGACCTCGTGCCCAAGCACTGCTCCGTGCGCTTCGGTCCGTACACCCTGGGAGGCTGCGCAAAGGGGTCGGGGATGATCCACCCCAATATGGCGACGATGCTCGCCTACCTCACCACCGACGCGCCCATCGACCAGGACACGCTTCAGACGGCCCTGACCGAGTCGGTGAATCGCAGCTTCAACCTCATCACCGTCGATGGCGACACCAGCCCCAGCGATACCGTCCTGCTCTTTGCCAACGGCGCCGCCGGCGGTGACCCGATCACCACCGATAGCGACAACTACGCGGACTTCCGCGAAGCCCTCGACACCGTCTGCATCTACCTGGCGAAGGCCATTGCCCGCGATGGCGAGGGCGCGACGCGGCTCATCGAGGTCACCGTCAGCGGCGCTGCCAGCGATGCCGACGCCCGCCGCCTCGTGCGCGACATCGGCACCTCCCCCCTGGTCAAGACAGCCGTTCACGGCGCCGACCCAAACTGGGGACGCATCGTCGGCGTCATTGGGCGTTCCGAGGTCGCGATCATGGAGGAGGAGGTCACGGTCTCCGTCTGTGGCCACCGCCTCTTTGAGCGCACCGTGCCCATCCCCTACGAAGAGGCGGAAGTCTCCCGCGCCATGTCCGGCGACGAGGTCACGATCGATGTGTCACTCGGCGCGGGCAGTGCGAGCGCCACCGGCTGGACCTGCGACCTGACCGCCGAGTACATCCGCATCAACGCCGACTACACGACGTGAGCGAGGCGCAGCCCCTCGTTATCAAGGTGGGTGGCAGCACCCTCGGAGCCGCCGACACGACCTTCCGCGACATCGCCGCTCTCGACCGCGAGGGCGCCAACCCCATCGTCGTCCACGGCGGCGGCGCCGAGGCCAGCCGCTGGCTGGACGCCAGGGGTATCGAGAGCCGCTTTATCGACGGTCTGCGCGCTACCGATGAGCGGGCCCTGCCGGTAATCGTGGCCGTCTTCGCCGGCCTTGTGAACAAGCGCATCGTCGCCGCCTTGAACGCCGCCGGCGTCCGCGCCGCCGGCCTCTCCGGCGCCGATGGCCGCACGCTCGAGTGCGAGCAGCGCCGGCCCGAACTGGGCTTCGTGGGCACGCCCGTCGATGCTCATCCGGAGGCGGTGCTCGCACTGCGCGATGCGGGTCTCGTGCCCGTTATCAGCCCGGTCGGCTTCGTTCCCGGCGAGGACGCCGACCAGCTCGTGAACGTCAACGCCGACGAGGCCGCCGGCTGGATCGCCCGTGCCGTCGACGCGCGCGAGCTCGTGTTCCTGACCGACGTCGAGGGGGTGCGCGGCGAGGACGGCGCCGTTGTCCCCGAGCTTGATGCCGCCGCCCTGCGCGCCCTGCGCGATCTTGGGGTCATCGCCGGCGGCATGATCCCGAAGACGGACGCCTGCCTCCTCGCCGCCGGCCTCGGCGTCCCCAGCCACATCATCGACGGACGCGTGCCCGGCGCTCTCCTCGACCGCGAGGGGCGCGGCACGATCTTCCCGCCAACCGCCCCATAGCCGCAGGCCCGTACAGGACCGCGGCGTACAATCGCCGTCCCGAACCCAGCCAAACCCCTGACAGGAGCCGAACCGCCATGAGCGAGTGGATCGAACGCGAGAGCAAGTACCTCTTCCAGAACTACGGCCGCCAACCCATCGTGCTCGAGCGCGGCGAGGGCTCGCGCGTCTGGGACAGCGAAGGGAACGAGTACCTCGACTTCGTCGGCGGCCTCGCTGTCACGTCGCTGGGCCACTCCCACCCCGCCGTCAGCGCCGCCGCCGCCGCCCAGGCGGAGCGCCTCATCCACGTCTCCAACCTCTACTACACGACCCCCATGATCGAACTGGCCGAGTTGCTCGTCGAGAACTCCCCCCTCGACCGCGTCTTCTTCTGCAACTCGGGCGCGGAAGCGATCGAGGCCGCCATCAAGATTGCGCGCCGCTACGGGCACGACGAGCGCGGCGGCGCCCACGGCATCATCGCCATGAATGACGGGTTCCACGGACGCAGCCTCGGCGCCCTCGCCGCCACGGGCACTGCTCGCTACCGGGAACCGTTCGAGCCCATGCCCGGCGGCTTCACCCACGTTCCCTGGAACGACCTCGATGCCCTCCGCGCCGCCACCGACGACAACACCGTGGCCGTCCTCATGGAGCCCATCCAGGGTGAGGGTGGCGTGAACGTCCCCGGTCCCGGCTACCTGCAGGGTGTCCGCGACTGGTGCGACGAGAACGGCCTCCTCCTCATCCTCGACGAGATCCAGTCCGGAATCGGGCGCACGGGCACCTTCTGGGCGCATGAGCAGGACGGCATTGAGCCCGACATCATGTGCGCCGCCAAGGGCCTCGCGGGCGGACTGCCAATCGGCGCCGTCCTGGCTCGCGAGGAGCTCGCCGGCCACCTCGTCCCTGGGGACCACGGCACAACATTCGGCGCGAACCCCGTTGCGACCGCCGCCGGAGTCGCCGTGCTGCGCCACATCTTCGAGAACGACGTGCTCGCCGCCGCCCGCCGCGCCTCCGACCGGCTCGTCGCCCGCCTCCCCCCGCTGGGGGACAGCCTCCCCGCCCGCCCCGCCGGGCCTGGCCCCCGCCGGCCGCGCCTCCGACCGGCTCGTCGCACGCCTCCACGCGCTGGAGGACAGCCTCCCGGCCGTCACCGAGGTGCGTGGCCGCGGCCTCCTCCTCGCCGTCAGTCTGTCCAGCGAGGCCGCCGCCGGCGTCGTCACGCTGTGCCGCGAGCGCGGCCTGCTCGTGAACAACGTGCGCCCCGACCGCATCCGCCTGATGCCCGCCCTCATCGTTGAGGACGACGAGATCGACCGTGCCTGCGACATCCTCGAGGAGGCAATCCAGTTAGCGACCTCGTAACAGGTCTCCTGCTCGCGCTGGGCACGCTCGCGGCGATCGCTGTCGCGGGGGTCGGTTTGCGCCTGCTGCTCGACGCGCGAGCCGCCGATGCCGCCATCGCCCCGCCCGCCACCCTCGTCCTCGGGAGCGTAGCGGCGGGAGCTATTGGCCTCGCCTTCACCCCCTTCGCTCTCGCGGGAGTGCTCCCGACGGCCCTCGGCGTGGTCGTGTTCGTGCTCCTCGTGGTCGCGCTCGTGAGCACGCTCGGGGCCTGGACGGTGCTTCGCCGGGTGGCCTGACTGCCGCGCGAGCGGCGAGCGCGCTACGCTTTGGGGGACTAGACCGAAAGGCAGGCCCGCGTGCCCAAACTCGTTCTCGCCTATAGCGGCGGCCTCGACACCACAACCGCGATCACCTGGCTCACCAAGGAGCGCGGCTACGACGTCGTCGCCCTCAACATCGACGTCGGCATGAGCCGCGAACAGGCCGTCCTCGAAGAGCGCGGCCTCGCCGCCGGCGCCGCCAGGGTCATCGTCGAAGACGCGCGCGAGGACTTCCTTCGCTACTTCGCCTTCCCCGCCCTCGCCGCCGGCGCCCTCTACCAGGACGCCTACCCCCTGGCCACTGCCCTCGCGCGACCGTTGATGGCCAAGCTGCTCGTCGATGTCGCCCACGACGAGGGCGCCGTCGCCGTCGCCCACGGCTGCACGGGCAAGGGCAACGACCAGGTCCGCTTCGATGTCGGCATCCGCACGCTCGACCCCGCCCTCGCCATCGTTGCCCCCACCCGCGAGGAGGCGATGTCGCGCGAGGCCGAGATCGAATACCTCCAGGAACACGACATCGCCATCGCCTGGGAGGTGAAGGGCTCCTTCAGCATCGACGAGAACATCTGGGGCCGCAGCGTCGAGGCGGGCGTCCTTGAGGACCCGTGGACCGCGCCCCCACCCGATGCCTACGTCTGGACCATCGCCCCCGAGGACGCACCCGCTGAGGGCGTGGACGTGGAGGTCGGCTTCGAAGAGGGATTCCCCACCACCATTGATGGCGAGGCCCTCGACCCAGTCACGCTCGTGGAGCGCCTCAACGACCTCGGCGGTCAGCACGGGGTGGGCCGCGTTGACCACATCGAGGACCGCCTCGTCGGCATCAAGAGCCGCGAGATCTACGAGGCGCCCGCCGCCACCATCCTCTTTGCCGCACACCGCGCGCTGGAAACGATGACGCTCTCGAGGCAGCAGCAGCGGCTGAAGCGCCAGCTTTCCGCCGAGTACGCCGAGCTTATCTACGACGGCCTCTGGTTCAGCGCCCACCACCAGGACCTGGCCGCCTACACGGCCAGCACCCAGCGCTTCGTCAGCGGCGACGTACGTCTGCGGCTCCACCGGGGCGCCGTTACGGTTACGGGACGCCGCGCCGAGTCCTCGCTCTACGACCGCGCCCTCGCCACCTACGACCGCGAAGACGCCTTCGACCACGCGTCGGCGGTCGGCTTCATCGACATCTGGGGGTTGCAGACGCGTGTGCAGGCCCGCCAGCAGCTGCTCGACCAGTTGCCGCAGGCCCTGCGCATCGCCAGGCCCGGGGAGGGGACCTCGCAGTGAGCGCAGCGACCGACACGACGACGATCAGCTACCAGGGCTCCAGCGACGGCGCCGAGCTCTGGGGCGGCACGCAGGCCGACTTCGTCCTCGACTGGCCCAACCGGCCCGCGAAGGAGGTCGCCGTCCTTCTGCAGGACGCCGCCGCCGCGGCCCTTGCCGTGGCGGCCTCCGCCGAGGATGGCCCCGAATTCCGAACCGCTGCCGCTCGGGCCGTGGGGAAGGCCTGGCTGGAGGCGCAGGTCGAGCGGCAGGGCCGCATCGACTCCATCGTCGTCATCTCCGCCGCCACCCTCGCCGAGCGGCCCGAGCTCGTCGCCGTGGCGCGCACGCTGGCGCCCGACGCGTCATGACCGAGGAACGGCGCCGCGTTCCTGTTGAGCAGTCCGGGAAGGGCCGTGCTCGCGCGAGCGCCGAACCCGACCCCTGCGAGTGCCCCCGCCTCGACCCCTACGAGTGGCACGAGGTCGAGAGCGACTGGAGCGACATCACCTTCGCCCGCATCGGCATCCCCGCGTTCTTCGGCGTGCCTGTCGGTTTCTGGGCGAACCGCCGCAAGCTGGTCGCCCGCGCGGAGGCCGCCGGCACGGTTCCCGAGGATGCCATGCTGCTCATGGGCCCGGGCCGCCTGCGCCGCACGGTCATGCTGGAGGTGGAGGACGCCGACACCTCGCGGCGCGAAGTCGTGACGCCCGGCGGCGTCGTCTTCACCCGGCTGCTCCCCGCCCCCTGGGGCCAGATGCGCACCCTGGTGAAGGAGACCCGCGAGATGGCCCGCGAGCGCTACGGACGCGACCCCGCCGCCATCTGGGTCTGGTACCTCACCTGCCAGACCTGCTCGCCTGATCGTGAATTCGAGACCCTCTTCGTCGCGCACTACCCCAAACGCCCCGAGTCGCGGGACGGGGGATGACCGTCACCACGCCCTTCGCTACCATCGTGCCAATGCGATCGATCCGGCCCGGCTCCAGGCTCGCCCTTCGACGGCCTCGCGGCGCCTAGCCGGCGAGGCCTCTCCCGACACATCCCGCCTTCCCTTCGCCCCCGGTCCCGCACGGACCCGGGAGGCCCCGCCGAACGAGGAGCCCCATGGCAGATCGCTACGACCCCCACACAATCGAGCCGAAGTGGCGCGAGCGCTGGGAAGCCGACGGAATCTACCGCGCCCGGGACGACGACGAGCGTCCTCCGTGGTACCAGCTCACCATGTTCCCCTACCCCTCCGGCGACCTGCACACCGGCCACTGGTACGCCATGACGCCCCCCGACGCCGCCGCCCGCTTCCGCCGCATGCAGGGCCACAGCGTGCTCTTCCCCATCGGCTTCGATGCCTTCGGTCTCCCCGCCGAGAACGCCGCCATCCAGCGCGGCGTCGACCCCAAAGAGTGGACCTACGGGAACATCGATCAGATGCGCCAGCAGCTGCGCATCATGGGCGGCAGCTTCGACTGGGAACGCGAGATCGTCACCTGCGACCCCGACTACTACCACTGGACCCAGTGGTGGTTCCTGAAGCTGTACGAGCGCGGCCTCGCTTACCGCGCCGAGGCCGCCGCCAACTGGTGCCCCGGTTGCCACACCGTGCTCGCCAACGAGCAGGTGCTCGACGGCCTCTGCGAGCGATCAGACGATCCCGTCGAGCGCCGCTTCCTCACCCAGTGGTTCTTCCGCATCACCGACTACGCGGAGGAGCTGCTCGACTTCGGGGGGATGGAGTGGCCGGAGCGCGTCACCACCATGCAGCGCAACTGGATCGGCCGCTCCGAGGGCGCCAACCTGCGCTTCCCCGTCGATGTCGAGGGGGTCGACGAACCGCTCTCGGTCTTCACCACGCGCCCCGACACCGTCTACGGCGCGACCTTCATGGTCCTCGCCCCCGAGCACGACCTCGTCGGGCGCATCACCACCGACGGGCAGCGCGAGGTCGTCGATGGCTACGTCGCCGCCACCTCCCGCGTGACCGAGATCGAGCGGCTCTCCACCGAGCGCGAGAAGACGGGCGTTTTCACCGGCGCCTACGCGGTCAACCCGTTCAACGGCGCCCGCATCCCCATCTGGATCGCCGACTACGTCCTCGTCACCTATGGCACCGGCGCGATCATGGCCGTCCCCGCCCACGATGAGCGCGACTTCGCCTTCGCCCGCGACCATGGACTCGACGTGATCCCCGTCTTCGACCACCCCGAGATCGATGTGAGCCGGCCCCTTGAGGCGGCCTTCACCGAGGGCGGGGCGATGGTCAACTCCGGCCCCTTCGATGGCACCCCGGCCAACGACGCTATCCCGGCCGTCATCGCCCACGCCGAGGCGGAAGGCGCCGGCACGGGCGCCGTCACCTACCGCTTGCGAGACTGGCTCATCTCGCGGCAGCGCTACTGGGGCACCCCCATCCCCATGATCCACTGCGAGGCCTGTGGCGTGGTGCCCGTTCCCGAGACCGACCTGCCCGTCGTGCTCCCCGAGAACGTGCGCTTCGAGCCGACGGGCCAGTCCCCCCTCACCCAGATCGAGGAGTGGGTGAACGTCGACTGCCCCTCGTGCGGCTCCGCCGCCCGCCGCGAAACGGACACGCTCGACACCTTCATGTGCTCCAGCTGGTACCAGATGCGCTACGTCGACCCCCACAACCCGGAGCGCCCCTTCTCCGCCGAGACCATGCGCCGCTGGCTCCCGGTCGATGTCTATACGGGCGGCGCCGAGCACGCCGTCATGCACCTGCTCTACACGCGTTTCTTCTGGAAGGCCGCGCGGGACATGGGCATCGTCGAGGGCGACGAGCCGATGAAGCGCCTGTTCAACCAGGGCGTCATCGTCGGGCCCGATGGCAACCGCATGTCGAAGAGCCGCGGCAACGTGGTCGCCCCCGACGAGCAGGTCGAGCAGCACGGCGTCGACGCCTTCCGCTGCCAGCTCATGTTCATCGGCCCCTGGGACCAGGGCGGCCCCTACAACCCCAGCGGCATGCCGGGCATCGTGCGCTGGCTCAACCGCCTCTGGACCGTCGCCACCGAGTCCGCCCCCGATCCGGGCGATGGCGCCGCCTCCCGCGATCTGGTCGCGGCCACGCACCGCACCATCCGCGACGTCACCACCGACATCGAGGGCTCCCGCTTCAACACCGCCATTGCCCGGCTCATGGAGCTGACGACCGCCCTCACTCGCGCGCGGGAGACGGGCGGCGTCGATACGGCCACCTGGGAGCGTTCGGTCGAGACACTCATCCTCCTGACTGCCCCCCTCGCTCCCCACATCACCGACGAGCTCTGGGAGCGCCGGGGCAAGCCCTACAGCGTCCACCAGCAGGCCTGGCCCGAGTTCGATGAGTCGCTCGTCGTCGAGGACACCGTCGAGATCGTCGTGCAGGTCAACGGCAAGGTGCGCGACCGCGTTACCCTGCCCGCCGGCGCCAGCGAGGACGACGCCCGCGAACGCGCCCTCGCCAGCGAGCGCGTAAGCAACTGGGTCGAGGGCAAGCAGCCGCGCCGCGTGATCTACGTGCCCGGCAAACTCCTCAACATCGTCGTCTAGCGGCTAGGCGGGCGTCAGTTCGAGACGCGGTTGACGACCATGATCATCAGCCAGAGCACGACGATCACGATCATCGGGCTCAGGTCGATCACACCCGTCCGCGGCATGATGCGCCGTATGGGTTCGATCAGCGGGTCGGTGATCTGGTGGACCAGCTGGATGAGCGGGTTGTTCCGCGAGATCGGGAACCAGCTCAGGAGCGCGCGCGCCACGATGGCGATGATGAGGATGTAGAGGAACGCGTTGAGGATGCCGGCGATTGCGGAGTTCATTGCGCCGCCCCCAGCTCCCGCGAGCGCTCGCAGGCGGCGCGCACGCAGGCCGCCAGCAGCTCGCGGAACTCGCCGCGGTCCAGCTCTTGGAGCCCGGCCGCCGTCGTGCCCCCCTTCGAGGTGACCCGCTCCCGCAACTCGGCGGGCGAGAACTCGCTGACCTGGGCGTAGGCGGCTGCTCCCGCCAGGGTCTGCATTGTCATTGCTTCCGCCTCCTCGGCCGTCAGGCCGATGGCCACGCCTGCATCGATAAGCGCCTCAATGAAGAGGAACACGTAGGCGGGGCCGCTCCCGCTGAGCGCCGTCGCCATGTCCAGCTTGCCCTCGTCGTCGACGGCGAGCTCACGTCCGATCGCCCCGAGCAGGTCCCGTACGGTCTCGCGCTGCGCCTCATCGACGGACTCGGTGGCGGTCCACACGCTCATCCCCTGGTTGATGGCGGCGGGCGTGTTCGGCATGACGCGCACGATGCGGTCGTGTCCGAAGTGCGCCGCCAACGTCTCGATGCGTACCCCCGCCATGATCGACATGAGCAGCGCATCGTCGGCGAGCTTCGCGGACAGGTTGCGGAACTCCTGCGGCTTAACCGCCAGCAGGACCAGGTTCGCGCCGGCGAGCACGTCCCCCGCCTCCGCGGTCGTGGCGACCCCGTAACGCTCGGCCAGCGCCTCCCGGCGCTCGGCAATCAGCTCGATGACCGTCACCTCTTCCGCTCCCAGCACTCCCCGGTCGATGGCGCCCCCCAGGATCGCCTCCCCCATCACCCCGCCACCCACGATCGCGACCGTCACGATGTGCGCTCCCCGAAGATGGCGCGCCCCACCCGCACCAGCGTGGCCCCCTCCTCGATCGCGACCTCGAAGTCGTCCGTCATCCCCATCGAGAGTTGCGGAACCTCGAAGCGCTCGGCCAGAAGGCGAAGGGCGCGGAACACCGGACGCACCGCCTCTGGGTCAGAGGCGATGGGCGCGATCGTCATGAGTCCGCGCAGCCTCAGGCTGGTGGCCTCCCGGGCGGCCTCCACCAACCCACCGACCTCGTCGGGGGCAACGCCCTGCTTCTGCGGCTCGGCCGCCACGTTGACCTGCAAGAGCACGTCCCGGGGCGCCGGCGCGGCCGCGTCGAGGCGCGCCAGCAGCCGTGCGGAGTCGACCGAGTGGATCACGTCGAACGCTGAGGCTGCCGCCTTCGCTTTGTTCGACTGGAGATGCCCCACCAGGTGCCACGTGGCCTCGATTCCCGCGGCAGTCGCTTCCTCGATCTTGGGCAGGGCTTCCTGGATGCGGTTCTCGCCGAAGTGCCGGATGCCGGCTTCGTACCCGGCCCGGACGACCTCGACCGGGTGCCCCTTGCTGACCGCGACGAGGGTCACGGAGGCGGGGTCGCGGCCCGCTCGTTCGCAGGCGCGGGCTATGCGTCGCTGTACCCGTTCCAGACCCGCGGCAACGTCCTGCTGCAGGGCGACCGTACTCACGACGGCCAGCCGGGGCGCGTCGAGCGCCGTTCGTCGCCGGAGTCGCAAGGACGGCCCACGGCTACGATTCTACCCGTGCCCGGAGAGCGCCGGAGCGCTCCCTAACCGCACTTGTTGTAGCCGCAGCTCCGGCACACCAGGCAGCCCTCGCCGTACTCGAGGACGGAGCCACAGTCGGGGCAGCCCACGCCGCTCGGGACCGTATTCCCGTGCGCGATTGCCGGTTCGTCCACGCCACGGCTGTCCGCCACCTCGTATGGCGGGATGAGCGTGGGCTGCACCACCGGCTCGCGGTCGCCGAACTTCAGCTCGAGCCAGCGGAAGATGTAGTCGGTGATGCTGGTCGCGATTGGGATCTGGGGGTTGCCCGTGGGGCCGCTCGGCTCGAAACGGCTGCCCTGCATCTTGCTCGCGAGCACCGAGATGGGTACGCCGAACTGGAGCGCGTAGCTCGTCAGCATCGCAAGGCTGTCCATCAGCGCCATCACCGTCGAGCCCTGCTTGCTCACGTTCACGAACAGCTCGCCCGGGGTGCCGTCCTCGAACAGGCCCACAGTCATGTAGCCCTCCTGCTCGCCCACGCGGAACTTGTGCGTGATCGACTGGCGCTCGTCGGGCAGGCGGCGGCGCACGGGCCGGCCCTTCTCCGCCACCAGCGCCTCCGCCGCGGCGATCGCCTCGGCGGCCGCTTCCTCGGTCTCCGCCTCGCCTTCGCCGGCGTGCTTCAGCACCTGGAGGTCGCGCGAGCCGTCCCGGTAGATCGTGATGCCCTTGCAGCCCGTGTCGTACGCCAGCTGGTAGGCGGTAGCGACATCCGCGACCGTGGCCTCGTTGGGGAAGTTGATCGTCTTCGAGACGGCGTTGTCCGTGTGCTCCTGGAACGCCGCCTGCATGCGTACGTGCGCTTCCGGGGCGATGTCGTGCGCCGTCACGAACACCTCCTTCACCCAGTCGGGCACGTCGTTGCGCTCGTCCAGGTGCCCGCCGTGGGCGAGGAAGTCGATGAGGTCGTCGCTGTAGAAGCCCTCGTTCCGGGCCACGTTCTCGAAGTGCTCGTTCACCTCGTTCAGCTCGACTCGCTTGGTGGGGTCGTCCTTGTCGAGGTAGTGCGAGCGCACGAAGGCGAGCGCGAAGACCGGCTCCACGCCCCCGGAGCAGTTGGCGATGATGCTGAGCGTGCCCGTGGGCGCGATCGTCGTGCGCGTCGAGTTGCGCAGGGGCATCGGCCCCTCGCCCCCGCCCGGCCCGTACAGCGACTGCCCCCACTCGGGGAAGTTGCCGCGTACGGCCGCCAGGTTGTGGGAGGCGGCGTCCGCCTCGCGCTGGATGAAGCCCATCACTTCGCGGGCCAGCGAGAGCGCTTCCTCGGAGTCGTAGGGAATGCGCAGCTCGAGCAGCATGTCCGCCCAGCCCATCACCCCCAGCCCGATGCGGCGGATGGCGCGCGAGGTCTCCTCGATCTCCTCGATCGGGTACTGGTTCATCTCGATCACGTTGTCGAGCAGGTGGACGCAGCGATGCACCGTCGAGCCCAGCCGCTCGAAGTCGACTGCCTTCGCCGCCGGCTCCCCGACCACGAAGTGGGCCAGGTTGAGCGAGCCCAGGTTGCACGAGTCGTAGGAGTAGAGCGGCTGCTCGCCGCAGGGGTTCGTCGACTCGATCGGACCGCGTCCCGGCACGGGATTCGCGCGCCCGCCGTTGATGCGGTCGATGAAGACGACCCCCGGGTCGCCGTTCTGCCACGCGTTCTCGACCATCGTCTCCCAGACCGCGCGCGCGTTCCGGCGTTCGAGGGCCTCGCCCGTCTTGGGGCTGATCAGGCTGTACTCGCCGTCCTCTGCCAGGGCGGTCATGAACTCGTCCGTCACGGCCACGCTGATGTTGAAGTTCGTGAGCGTGGTCATGTCCGCCTTCATCCCGATGAAGTGGTCGATGTCCGGGTGGTCGACCCGCAGGATGCCCATGTTCGCGCCACGGCGCGTACCGCCCTGCTTGATCGCTTCCGTGGCTGAATCGAACACCGTCATGAAGGAGACGGGGCCGCTCGCGACGCCCATGGTGCTGCGCACGCGGTCGTTCGCCGGGCGCAGACGGGAGAAGGCGAACCCCGTGCCGCCCCCCGACTTGTGGATGACGGCCGTGTCCCGGATCGCCTTGAAAATCCCGTCGATCGAGTCGGGCACCGGCAGCACGAAACAGGCCGAAAGCTGCTGCAGGTCGCGGCCCGCGTTCACCAGCGTCGGCGAGTTCGGGAGGAAGTCGAGCGAGGAGAGCAGCCGGTAGAAGTCCTGGTCAGCGGCCTCGCGGTCCGTCTCCGTGCCGCCGTAGCGCAGCTCAGCCTGCGAGAGGTTGCGCGCCACCCGCCGGAAGCACTGGTCGGGCGTCTCGATCGCTTCGCCCGTGTCGTCGCGCGCCACGATGCGGCGTTCCATGACCACGACGGCGTTCTCCGAGAGCGGTGTTGGATCGAATCCAGCGCCGGTGTCGGGAGTGGGCTCGGAAGTGGTAACCATGGGGTCCTCCATTAGCATCCAGGTGGCTGGCGGATACAGAACGTTTGTTCGGGGCGCGAAGGTTAGCGCTACGCGCCCCGGGTTGCAAGCTCCATCGCTATCCCACAGACCGCACGATCGGGGTCGGCTCTGGCGAGCCGGCCTCCGCGCGCGCCTCTTCTTCGAAGAAGGCGAGCTGCTGGGTGCGCTCCTCGATGGACGGAACGCGCCCCTCGTCCAGCGCCTGGAGCGCGTCCTTGAGCGAGTCAAGGTCGGCGAAGGCGCGGTAGACGGAGGCGAAACGGATGTAGGCGATGTGGTCGATCCGCCGCAGCGCATCGACGGCGAGTTCGCCGATGACGGTGGACGGCACTTCGAGGCGCCCGTCGCGGGTGACGCGCCCCTCAATGTCGGCCACGACGGCGTCGAGTTGGTCGGCGGAGACGCTGCGCTTGGCGCAGGCCGATCGCAGTCCCGCCAGGAGCTTTTCGCGGTCGAAGTCCTCGCGACGGCCGTCCTTCTTCACCACCTGCACGGCGGATCGAAGGACGGTCTCGAGGGTCGTGAAGCGCTCCCCGCAGTCCGCGCACTCGCGCCGCCTGCGAACGGCGTTGCCGGTCCCCCGGCTGTCCGTTACGCGGGAACTCTCTGAGTGGCAGAAGGGGCAGCGCATAACGGCTCCGAACTGTTAACGGGTGTTAACGCCTTTCTCGATGGAAGCGCAGCATGCCCATATCTTGGGGACCTGTCAAGACCCCGGCTACAACATCTTGGGGCTGCTAACCCACCATAACAGTTTACCAGGTGTGCGGGCTCAGCGCCTGAACGCGGGCGTTACCGGCGCCGTCGAGGCTCGTGAAACTGGCAGGCTTCCGTGTCGGGCCAGGGGCCGAGGATGCCGCTGCCGGGATGGAGACACCGGCCCCGGCCCGTCTCGCCGGGCACGAACTCGTGGCAGCCCTCGCAGGTCAGGGCCGGTTTCGCGCCGGGGCCCAGGTCCTCCCGCACCATCGCCACGAGACTCCGTGGCCCGGACTGCCAGGGCGCGGCGCGCAGGTTGTCGTCCGGTGGCGCCGCGGCGAAGGCGCTTGCGAACGAGTCGTCGTCGCTGCGGCGGCGCCGGCGCCGATCCTCGGAGCGGCGCAACGCCTCCGCGCCCAGGCTTTCCCGGTTGCGCCGGGAACGGCGCTTGCGACCCTTGCGACGGCCCATGCCGGCAGCCTAGCGAGCCGCTCCCGCCTCGTCGAGCGCCGGGACGGGCTTCCTCAGAACCCGGGCAGCCGTCCCTCCCGGGCCCCTCCCGCCAACTCCGCCTCGTGCGCGAGCAGGGCGCGCTTCGTCTCGATGCCGCCCGCGAAGCCCGTGAGCGCGCCGCCCGCCCCCACCACCCGGTGGCAGGGCACGATGATGGGCGCCGGATTCCGCCCCGTGGCCGCTCCCACCGCCCGCGCCGCCCCCGCTGGCCGCCCAACCGCCCGTGCGATCTCGCCGTAACTTCGCGTCTCGGCAAAGGGAATGCGATTCAGCGCGCCCCACACCGCACGCTGGAACTCCGTGCCTTCCAGGTCGAGCGGCACGTCGAACTGCCGGCGCTCGCCCCGGAAGTACTCGTCGAGCTGCCCTGTGGCTCGTTCCAGGTGCTCGCTGGCCGAAGGCTCGGCCCCGCCGTCGCCGGCCTGGCTGCCCCACCGTACCTCCCGGACGCCCCGCGCCGACGCGACGACCGTGAGGGCGCCAATCGGCGTCTCGATCGCTCGGACGGCCAGGGCCGGTTCGGTCAGCGATGCCACTCGGCGATGTTCCACATCTCGCTGTCCCAGGCGTTGAACTCGACGCCCTTCAGCGTGTTGGCGTGCGCCGAGACGACCCCCCGGCTCACCAGCGGAATCTCGACGTAGCTCTGCACGAGAATGTCGTTGAGCTGCTTCACCACAGTTTCCCGCTCCGCGCCGATGGGGAGCGGCGGGAGCTGTTCGAAGGCCGCGTCGAATTCCGGGTTGCAGGCGCGCGCCACGTTCCCCTCCGCCCAGTTGTTGTCGCGCGTGGGAATGTGGCTGCAGCGAGCGTCGGAGAGGTAGTTCTGCGGCTCAATGCCCCCTCCCGTCGCGTACATCTGCACGTCCGCGAAGAAGCGCCGGTAGGTCGCTTCCTTGTCCTCGATGGGGTCGCCCCCGAAGTAGACAGCCGCGTCGTGGTGGATCAGTTCCGTCTCGATGCCGATCTCCCGCCACCAGTCGCGCACGAGCTCCTGCGTGGCCTGGCGCACGGAGTTGGTCGAGGTTACGTAGGTGATTCGCAGCGGGATGCCGTTGTACTCACGAACCCCGTCGCCGTCGCTATCGACCACACCGTTCTCGTCGAGCAGCGCGTTGGCGCCCGCGATGTCCTGGGTCAGGCACCCCGTGTTCGCCCCCGACACGTAGTGGTCCGGCCCGGCAATGAGGTCACACTCCGGCTTCCCGGCGAAGCCGTACAGCTCCGTCAGCCGGTCCCGGTCGATGGCCATCGACATCGCCTGGCGGATCGGGTGGAACGACAGGAACGGATGCGGGTTCTCCCCGTCCAGGTACTCCGAGCGGTTGTCGCCAAGGGCCGGGTCGGGATTCGTCTGGTTGACGACGATGCGCTCGACGAGGTCGGAGAACGCGGACACCACCGTCCCGTACCCGGCCGATTCAAGCTCCGCCAGCACCTCGGGTTCGACCTGCAGGTTCCAGGCGTAGTCGGCGATGCCCCACTGCAGGATGGCCGCCGCTGCCCCCTCCGCGCTGCCGCCGCCCTTCAGGACAACCCGGTCGAAGTACGGCTTGTCGCCGCGGAAGTGCGGGTTGCGCTCGTACACCGCCTCCTGGTCGGGCGTGAACGAGACGATGCGGTACGGCCCGGTGCCGAGCGGGCGCACGTTCTCCGCGCACCCGCTTGCGGCTTCGCCCACACAGTCCGCGAACTGCGCGGCGCTCATGACCGGGGAGCCCGAGGTAACGAAGGCGCCATAGGGATACGGCCTGGGCTCCTCGAAGGTGATCTTGATGGTGTGTTCGTCCAGCGCCTCAACGGAAGCGATGCCGGCGAAGGTGTCCTCGGCCGTGCAGCCCGTGGCCTTATCCGTGCAGTAGCGCCAGGTGAACACCACGTCCGCGGCGGTCATGTCGCTGCCGTCCGACCACTTCACCCCCTCCTTCAGCTTCCACGTGATCGACAGCAAATCCGGCGAAACGCCGCCGTTCTCGATGGTCGGGATCTCCGTCGCCAGCGCCGGAACAAGGGCTCCGTCCGGGCCGTAGTGCGCCAGTGGCTCGAGGGTGATCGCCCCCGCATCCCGGTCCTTGTAGCCGCCGGAGAGGTACGGGCCGGGCAGCGTTGGCGCCTGCCAGTAGAGGATGGTCAAGACCTCTTCCGGAGCGGTTACTTCCGGGGCGGCTTCCTCCTCGTCTCTGCCACAGGCGGCAAGCGAGAACAGCAGGGCGAGCGCAAGCAGTGCATAAAGGGTGCGATACATGGGAACTCTCGGTCTCCAGTCGATTGCAGGGTCTACGGGACGTGCTTCGATCGTACGCCAGACCCCGCACAGAGGCCCGGTCTGGCGCTCATCGCCGTACGAAAGGGACGCCGTATACTTCAATGCGCCCTCCGGCTGGCGCCTTGAGGCCGTCAACCAGTGCCTCGCGCTGACGTTGGCCGGTGAGCGAACACACGGCGAAGGGCGCCCTACCTGGCTACGGTGGAATGTGGCGAAGAGCGATGAGCAGGTCTGGAAGCGGTTCGCGTGACTGAAATCGAGACTGCCCCCACGCGCCCTTCCTCCCTCGACCTTGCCGGTGAATTGCTGCGTCTGCGCTCGCGTCACGACGGGGCCGGGCTTGCCACTGTCGCGCTCCCCACGGCACTGCTCGGCAGCGCGCGCCAGTGGGGTCCACGACAGCTTCGGGCCGCCGCAACGGTCTCCTGGGAACAGCCCTCCGACGACCTGCACCTCTTCGGATTCGGCCGCGCCCTCGACCTCGGTTCGGCTGCGGGCGCGCCATTGGCGGCCGCCGCCCCGGCCCTGCGCGAGGCCGCCGACGAGTTGCGCGCGGGCGACGTGGATCCGCTCGCGCGTCCGCGCTTCTTCGGCGGCGCCCGCTTCGACGCCAGTTCCCCCCACCACGACCCGGCCTGGGAAGCCTTCGGCGCCTGGCGCTTCGTCCTCCCCGAGGTCATCGTCGCCCTGCGCGGTGGCCGCCTGAGCGCCTCCCTGACGCTCGCCGTCCGCCCCCAGCAGACACGCGAGGAGGTCGCCGTTGCCGTCGCGGCAGCGATCGCCGGCGTCGCCGCGGCGCCCACGCCGCCCTCAATTGGTTCGGCGCGCTACCAGCGCACCGGCCCCGATGCCGCTCACTGGCGCTCTGCCGTCTCCGGTGCGCTCTCGGAGATCGCTTCCGGGCGCTACCGCAAGGCCGTGCTCGCCCTCCAGGCGCGCTGCCACTCACCCCGACCGCACAACGTCGCCGCCACCCTGACGTCCCTCGCCGAGCGCTACGAGGGTTGCTTCGTCTTCGGCTACCGTCTGGGCGACTCAAGCTGGGTCGGCGCCAGCCCCGAGCTCCTTGTGTCGCTCGAACGTGGACGTGTGCGCGCCCTCAGCCTCGCCGGCACCTGCGCCCGCGGCCGGGATGCTGAAGAGGATGAGGAGCTGGCCCGCACGCTCCTCGCCAGCGAGAAGGAACGCAGCGAGCACGACCTGGTCGTGCGCGCGACGCGCGAGGCCCTCGATCCGCTCTGCGCGGACCTGTCCGTGCCCGATGCGCCGCGCCTCCTGCGCATGACCGGTATCCAGCACCTGCAGACGCCGATCGAGGGGCGCGCCGCGACCGGTGTGGACGTGCTCGACTCTCTCCTCGCCATGCACCCCACCCCCGCCGTCGGCGGCTCGCCGCGCGAGCCCGCGCTCGAGGCCATCGCCCGCCTCGAAGGCATGGATCGCGGCTGGTACGCCGGCCCCATCGGCTGGATGGACATGAACGGCGAGGGCGCCTTCGCCGTGGCCTTGCGTTCCGCCCTTCTGCACGGGCGCGAGGCGCTCCTCTACGCCGGGGCGGGCATCGTCGCCGGCTCCGATCCGGACCGGGAGCTCGCCGAGGCCGAGCTCAAGCTCCAGCCGCTCCTCGAGGCCCTGCACGGGGCGTAGCGGTGAGCGCCGCTGCCAACACCGCCGCCGCCCGCGCCCTCATTGAGGGCCTTGCCCGCGCTGGTGTGCGCGACGCCTGCGTCACACCCGGCTCGCGCTCCACGCCCCTGACGGTCGCCCTCGCCGAGCAGGACGCTATCCGCCCCTGGCTCCACCTGGACGAACGCTCCTCCGCCTTCTTCGCGCTCGGGCTCGCCCGCGCCAGCGGCAGGCCCGTGGCGCTGGTCTGCACATCCGGGACGGCGGCCGTCAACTTCCACCCCGCCGTTGTGGAGGCGGAACTCTCGCGCGTCCCGCTCATCGTCTGCACCGCCGACCGGCCCCGCCGCCTCCGCAACGTTGGCGCCCCCCAGACCATCGACCAGGTTGGCCTGTACGGTGTCAGCGTTCGCCACGAGCGCGACTTCCCCGTTCCCGGCTCCCCCGACGCACCCCCCCATCTCTTCGCCGAGGCCGGCCGTGAGGCCGTCGTAACTTCGCTCTCCCCCCTCCCCGGACCCGTCCACCTCAACCTCCCCTTCGACGAGCCCCTCATCGCACCACCCCCCCCCCCCCCCCCCCCCCCCCCCCCCCCCCCCCCCCCCCCCCCCCCCCGCCCCCCCCGCCATCCCTCCCGCACCCGCCCAACTCGAAGCCGCGACGGAAGCCCTGTACCGCAGCGAGCGGCCGATCATCGTGGCCGGACCCGAGAGCGGCGGCCTCCCCGCCCGCGCCCTCGCCGCCCTC
>MKWU01000205.1_pt1 | contig 110189 bp, 92 predicted proteins | sample 809101 | NCBI WGS metagenome assembly MKWU01 (sample SAMN05860141, study PRJNA318959) | sponge metagenome | host: Aplysina aerophoba | place: Slovenia: Piran, Adriatic Sea, Gulf of Piran | collected 2013-05-07
GATCGCCCCCGCTGACGGCTCGTACTCCAGCGCCAGCTCCTCAGGCGTGCGCCCGGACCGGACCAGCTCGACCATTTGCTGGCGAAACTCAGGCGCGTACGGTCGATGTGTATTCGGCATCGTTGCCTCCTCCTCCCGCGTCACTCTTAATGTGTCCACGAAAGCGGGGCAACTCCAGCCATTGACGCAACCCGTACTTGTGACCGTGGCTCACCCGATCAGAGAGCCGCGATCCCGTGTGGTTCGGTCTAGGGTAGATTCGCCTACTCCACAGATTGTCTTGTTCTGTGCGCGGCCAGTAGCTGTGAGGCCCGGGGAGAGCGCAACTCTTTTTTGGACCACCCGGAAAGCCGGGCCGGGGTCGGTATTCATCAGACCGGCGATCGGTAGGGTTCCACGTACCGGCAGCATCAAAGTTACCCCTGAACGCACAACGAGGTATACGATAGCGATCATGACGGAGTTTGGTGAGTTGTCCTTGCCGCAACCGCGACACGCAGTAGTGGACGTGATTCGTCCACGCGGTAAACGTCGATTGAGTGCCACCGTGAAAAAGGGGAAACGGCGTGGCAGCCGGAGAGGAAAAGGATTTAGCCCAAGGGAGATCTGGGCTGCCGGCCTGACGAAGATTGATGCGAAACGAGTAGGCATTCCGATCGATTGGCGACGTCGGACCGTATACGGCTCAAATATTGACGCTCTGAAGGGGGCGTAACCACATGCCTCGAGCTGAACACGTCCAACGTTGGACTGACACCATACGAAGTCGCTACGAGAGTTACCTGAAGACATCGTTCTTCTTCAAGGATCGCGGACTGCGGGATTCCTTCGAGTCGGCCCTGAGGGAGGGCGAGAGCTTGCTGAAGGGGCCGTACGAGGAATACGACCGCGGCTTCGAGCAAGGTACGGGGGCGTACGAGTTGGCGCGAGAGTCGTTTCCGGGAGGGGCGGGCGAACTGCTTCCGGGACTGAGGAAGGGATCGCTGTACGTACACCAGGAGCGCGCGATTCGGGCTGCCTACGGGGAGCGACGCAACGTCGTCGTGGCGACCGGCACCGCGAGCGGTAAGACGGAGACCTTTCTCTATCCGATTCTGTTTGAGCTGTACCGACAACATCTTTCCGGCGAGCTCGGTGAACCTGGCGTGCGTGCAATGATTCTGTATCCAATGAATGCGCTTGCCAACGATCAGCGGGAACGACTCGGTGAGATAGCTAACTTCTTGCACGATGCCGGTTCCGAATTCCGACCCACGTTCGGGCAGTACATTGGCCAGACGCCGAACAACAGAAGCGATAGATGGCGAAACGCGGCAGATCGGGAGGAAGAACGACTATCCGGCGAGTTGGTCTTCCGAGACGAAATGCGCAGTACGCCGCCACATATTCTGCTGACCAACTACTCCATGCTTGAGTACCTGCTCATTCGGCCCGATGACAGCCCGCTGTTCGATGGCGAACGCGGTACGCGTTGGCAGTTCATTGTGCTGGACGAGGCGCATCAGTACCGAGGCGCCAAAGGCATGGAGATGGGCATGTTGATTCGGCGCCTGAAGCAGCGGCTGACCGCCGGTGGACGAAGCGACCCATTCCGATGCATCGCCACCAGCGCGACGCTATCGTCCGGCGAGGGCGAGGATGACAAGACCGCCGTGGCGGAGTTCGCTGAGGAGCTGTTCGGAGAATCATTTTCCTCGTCCGGCGTCATCTTCGGCTCGTCACAGTCGCGCGAACGGCGGTCGCCGCGGCGTTACCATGCGTTCCTGCGCGCGCTTGAGGGTGCGTTCCTGGTACACCAAGAGGGCCGCGACCAGGTGGTTCTCAACCGCAAGGGAGAGTGCGCAGCCGGGATGGAATCCGTGCCGCTGGAGATCGCACTGTGTCGCGAATGTGGACAGCACTATTACGTTGGTCGGGAGCGCGGCGCCCGCCTGCAGGAGGCGGTGCGAGACCCGAGCCAGCCGGGCTTTGGAGTTGAGTATTTTCGGCCGTTGGAGTCGAGTGCCGGCGCCTCGCACGTGTTGTGTCGCCGTTGTGGCCGTCTGTCCGTCGCCGCAAATGCCTCGCAGGCGTGCAAGTGCGACGATTCTGCGGTGGTCTACGTTGTGAAATGCGCGTCGCACAAGGATCAGGCCGATCAATTGAAGGAGTGTGCAACCTGCGGCTATCAGCGCGGCGGCGTGGGTGATCCGGTACTGGAGATCGTCCACGGTTCGGATGGACCGAATGCGGTTATCGCCACCGCTCTGCATGAGCTTCTGCCGGAGGAGGGGCGCAAGCTGTTGGCGTTTGCGGACAGCCGTCAGGAAGCTGCATTCTTCGCTTGGTACGCAGAGGATTCCTACCGCAAGCTGCGCGACCGGAATCTCATGTTGCGTGCTCTGCAAGCTGGCCCGATCGCCCCCGACGGGCTCTCCATCGACGACTTCAGGTCCCGACTGCTCAACCAATGGGATCACGCTGGGCTATTCAGTGCTGCCGACACGTCCGAAGGCAGGTACCGGAAGGTGTTGGAGTCGCTTCTGCGCGAGGCGTTGACTGACGAGCGGCGGCTCTCGTTGAGCGGCGTCGGACTGGTCGAGTGGAGCGTCAAGATTCCCGACGATGTCGCGCTGCCGGCGATCGCCGGGATGCCGCCGTGGAACCTGTCGGAGCAAGACACTCGCCAACTGCTTGGTTATCTCCTCGACGAGCTTCGTCTGCGCGGTGCGCTGGAACTGCCTGCAGAGGCCGGTGCGCCGGCCTGGAACGACGTCTCGTCCTGGCCGCAGCTATCATACGGAGTCGGGGCTCCTCGCAAACGCAGGAACGTCAGGCAGTGGGGTTCTGGGGCGTCTGCTGCCGTTACCCACTTCCTGCACCGGCTGCTGGCGGACAGCCGGTTGTCGGATGGCGAAAAGCAGTCCATGTCCGTCCGGCTTATGAGGAATCTGTGGGAAGCCGTCCGAACCCGCGACCGCACCTCCCGACCCGCCGATGAGGTGCTTTCTCGCGGGAGTGCGAACGGCACGTTTCGTCTCAACTCGCGCTGGCTGCGGGTCAGACTCGCGCGCCGCGACGAGATTTGGGAGTGCGACACGTGCGCGAGCATCAGCATGCACAATATTCGCGCCGTGTGTCCGCGAAACCGTTGTCCCGGCACGTTGCGTCCCGCTGATCAGGAACGCCTGTGTAGTAACCACTACCGAATCCTCTATGAGAGCGCGTCACTGCCGCCGACGCTGCACGCCCAGGAACACACGGCGCAGATCGCAAGCGACGAAGCTCGGCAGCGTCAGGAGCGGTTCAAGAATGGCGACATCCACCTGCTCAGTTCATCGACCACGTTTGAGGTGGGAGTCGACCTGGGCGACCTGGAGGCGGTATTCGTTCGTAACGTACCGCCGGAACCGTTCAACTACACGCAGCGAGTCGGCCGTGCCGGTCGACGGGAGACTCCCGGTCTCGCCGTTACCTACTGCCGGCGCAATCCACACGATCTCTATCACTACGAGAATCCGGTCGGCCGGATAATCGATAGTGTTGTTCAGCCGCCGCGCCTGCAGGTAACCAATGCGAAGATCGTGGTACGTCACATGGCAGCCTGCGCATTGTCCTCGTTCTTCAAGGACAGCGATAATCGTGCTCGCTTCAAGAACGTAGAGGGATTCGTCGGCGACTGGCAGAACCCGGACGCGATCTCCGAACTGAGACGTTTCTGTGGTGCTGTCGATGCGGTGAAGTCCGCACTGCGCGACATCGTACCCGAGCGCATCCACGAATCCACCGGACTGACCGGTGATGGCTGGATCGATCACGTCGCCGGACCGGATTGCCGCCTTGCCGAGGTCGAGGCCGAGGTGTGCGCAGACTATCGCGCGATGCAGAACACGAAGGATACGCTCATACGTGAGCAGCCAAAGGGCTGGACCACCAGGATCGGACACATAGAGCGCCGCATGAAGACCATTGCTGAGGAGCAGACCCTGAGCTTTCTGTCGCGCAAGGCGGCCATCCCGAAGTACGGATTTCCGGTAGACGTGGTGGAACTCGACACCCGGAGCGGTCAGTCGCGCGGGTCCAACCGTGTGGCTCTGCAGAGGGACCTGTCGCAAGCGATCGCCGAGTACGCGCCCGGTGGCAAGGTGATCGCGGACAAGCAAGAGTGGGAGTCGGTGGGGGTAAAGATCGTACCGGGCAAGGCTCTGCAGACGCCATACTACGACTACAACGAGGCGCGGAACTTCGAACAGATCGAAGACGGGGGGCCGCGGCCTCCAGGGATGAGACAGTATCTCATCCCACAGTTCGGGTTCGTTACGGCGCTCTTTCAGCCACCGAAGGAGCCGCGCGGACGCGTGCGCCGGCTCTATACGACTCGCCCCTTCTTCAAGGGATTCGACGCTGATGTCCCGGAGACGAAGAATCTGCTCGGCATCGCGGTCACGAAGGCCGCGCCGGGTACGCTCGTCGTACTCTGCGAGGGGCACAACCGGCAGGGATTCTATATCTGTCTCACGTGCGGCAGCCACCTCACTGAACAGGAACATGATCACCGAACCCCGGGCGATACTCCGTGCACAGGTACGCTGCGGCACTTCTCGCTGGGGCACGAACTGGTTACGGATGTCGTGCGGCTGCAGGTGCCCCGTCTGGACGGCGAGTGGACGGCCTATTCCATGGGTTACGCTCTCCTGTTGGGAGCTGCCGAACGGTTGGGCGTGCCGGACACTGACCTGAACGTTACCATAGCCGGAGTCGACATGACCGCAACCATCGCGTCGACAACCGCCTCGATAGTGCTATACGACAACGTACCCGGCGGTGCGGGACTGGTTGCTCAGCTGGAGCACGAAGATGTGTTCGGCGATGTGCTGCGGCATGCCCGGGACCGCGTGAGCGGCATGTGCGGATGCGATTCAAGTTGCTACGGCTGCCTGCGAAGTTATCGGAATCAGTTCGCCCATCCGCACCTGGATCGCACCGAGGCGCTGGAGATACTGCACGGGGTTGCACCATCGTGAGTGCGGATAGGCGAACATCACGCGAACACCGACCTACGTAACGTGAATCTGGCACCGGGAAGGTTCCCTTCAGCACGAGCGTTGGCGCTGCTGCGAGCCGGTGTAGGAGACCCGCAGGTGCGGTTTCGGGCTGGGCAGGAAGAAGCGATTCGGCATGTCTTCCGAGGGGACGGGCGTCTGCTGGTGGTGCAGAAGACGGGCTGGGGCAAGAGCTTCGTTTACTTCATCGCGACCAAGCTGCTACGTGAGGCCGGCACTGGCCCGGCGCTGCTCGTCAGCCCTCTGCTGGCGCTCATGCGCAACCAGATCGCTGCCGCGGAGCGCATGGGTGTGCGAGCCGAGACCATCAACTCGGACAACTCGGAGCGTTGGCGTGAGGTAGAGGCCGCGATACGCCGCGACGAGGTGGACATCGTGCTCGTCGCGCCGGAGCGCTTTGCCAACGAACGCTTCAACAACCAAGTGTTGTCTCAGATCGGCAGTTCGGTTGCGCTACTCGTTGTTGACGAAGCGCACTGTATCTCAGATTGGGGCCACGATTTCCGCCCCGACTATCGAAGAATCGAACGTACCCTCCGCGTCTTGCCGCCGAACCTGCGCGTGCTGGCAACGACGGCAACAGCGAACAACCGGGTCATGGAGGATCTCGGGGACATACTTGGCCCGCACTTGACGACCCATCGTGGCGATCTCGCTCGTCCCTCTCTTGCACTGCAGACGATTCGAATGCCCGGTCAGGCGGAGCGGCTCGCCTGGCTGTCCGATCGTCTGCTGGAGATCCCGGGCAGCGGAATCGTCTACACGCTTACCGTCCGTGACGCGGAGCAGGTGGCCCGATGGCTCCAGACACGGGGCATCGACGCCGCGCCGTACACCGGACAGTCAGGTGAGCGCCGTCCAGTGCTGGAGCAGGCCCTCCTTGACAACCAGGTGAAAGCGCTGGTCGCGACGACGGCACTGGGAATGGGTTTCGACAAGCCGGACTTGGCGTTTGTCATCCACTACCAGACGCCCGGCTCGGTGGTCGCCTACTATCAGCAGGTGGGACGCGCCGGCAGGGCGCTCGATGCGGCCTACGGTGTGCTGCTCAGCGGCGCCGAGGAAACAGACATCACGGACTTCTTCATAGCGAGCGCGTTCCCGACCCGTTCCCAGGTTGCTGAAGTTCTCAGCGCGTTGGAGGCCGCTACTGACGGTCTGTCGGTGCGTGAAATTGAATCCAGAGTCAACCTGAGCTACGGGACGATACTGAAGACGATCAAGTTGCTGGCTCTGGAGTCACCGGCACCGATCGCGATGCTGGGTGGGAAGTGGCAGCTCACGGCGACGAGACTCGGCGAGGCTTTCTGGGAGCGAACGGAGCGGTTGACTGCACTCAGACAAGCAGAACAGCGCCAGATGCAGGAGTACGTCGACCTTTCCTCGGATCATATGGAGTTTCTCATTCGGGCGCTGGACGGAGACCCTGGCGATTTCCGACCGCCTGATACTCGGGATCTGCCGACAGCGGTACACCCCGCCAGCATCAGGGATGCTATCTCCTTCCTCCGCAGCGCGAGCTTGGCGACCGTCGCTCGCAAGCGATGGCCGAACGGGAAGTCGATTGCTCGCGAGCATCGTGCGCAGCCAGGCCGGGCGCTCTGCAGCTGGGGAGACGCCGGCTGGGGACGACTCGTGCACAAGGGCAAGTACCGAGACGACTATTTCGCCGACGAACTTGTCGACGCGGGCGCGGCCCTGGTTCGGGAGTGGCAGCCCGCCCCCTATCCCACCTGGGTTACTGCCGTCCCGTCCCTCCGTCGTCCGGAACTGGTGTCCAACTTCGCCAGACGGCTGGCGGCGGTACTGCAACTTCCTTTCAGACAAGTACTTGAGCGGAAAGAAGAGCGCCCGGAGCAGAAGACGATGGAGAACAGTTACCAACAGGCACATAACGTCCTCCGATCGCTGGCCGTCGACCAGGCCCAGATGCTTTTTGGTCCCGTACTTCTGGTGGATGACATGGTAGACTCACGCTGGACGTTTACCGTGATCGCTTGGGAGCTTCGCCGCCGCCATTGCGGGGAGGTGTGGCCGCTTGCCCTGGCGGACGCGGGCGGCGCGCGATGATGAACGGAACGGACGGCCTGTCTGCAAACACGACGGCGATTCTGCTGCTTACGGCTCCCTTGGTCGTCGGCAGCCGCCGGTCCCAAGCGCCGATTCTCACCGCCGGGGAGTACCGGAAGCTGGCCCCGTTGCTGGCCTCGCACCAATCCGAGCCGGCAGCCCTGCTGGAAGCTGGGGCTGACCGGCTCCTCGCTCGGTGCGGAGAGGTTGTCGATGAGAACCGCCTGACCGCCCTGCTGAACAGAGGATTCCAGCTGAGCCAGGCGGTCGAACGATGGCACGCGCGGGGGATCTGGGTGGTGAGCCGCGCCGATGGAGCATACCCGCCATCACTCAAGAAGCGATTGAAGAACGATGCGCCGAGCGTGCTCTACGGGTGTGGATTGCAGGACATCATGCAGAATCGGAGCTTCGCAATCGTTGGTTCACGCGACGTTTCGGAACCGCTCGTCGAATACACGAAGAGGGCAGCAGCCCTGATCGCCCGAGCGGACTTCACCGTGATCTCGGGCGGTGCGCGGGGTGTTGATCGTGCTGCCATGAACGGCGCTTTGGAGGCTGGCGGCAGCGTTGTGGGTGTGTTGCCCGGAGACCTGGAGAGGACGGCCATGACCCGTGAGCATCGCAATCTGCTCCTGGAGGAGCGGCTTGTACTGGTTTCTCCATTCGACCCCAGCCTGAGATTCACGGTTGCGCAAGCGATGCAGCGCAACAGGGTGATCTATGCCATCGCGGAAGCGGGCTTGGTGGTGAACGCGGACGTGAATCGGGGGGGTACGTGGGCCGGGGCCGTCGAACAGTTGAAGAAGTATCACGTGCCTGTGTTTGTGCGCGCAAGCGGCGACCCTTCGGCGGGCCTAGCGGCGCTACAACAACGCGGAGCACGCCCGTGGCCAGAACCGGAAGACGCAGACGCAATCGACGGGGTTCTTGCACAAGCGACCCCGCGGTACGAGCTTACCGACCCGGCTGAGTTGATCGCCACCGCGCAAGCCGGTGGCACCGAGATGCCAGCCGCCCCGGAGACTGTTCCTCCATCACCCCGAACGCCGGATTTCGCCCGATTACTCCTACAAGACGTTGCTTGGTACGTCGGCAGCATCTGCGCCGAGCCTTGCAAGGTCGAACAGGTAGCCTCCACGCTGGGAGTGCCCAAGACGATGGCACAGACATGGTTGAGAAAGTTTGTCCGCGGCGGCGTGTTGGAGTACATACGGGGCCAAGGCTATGTTGTCTCAGCGCGGGACAACAGCGTTCTATCGGAATCGCACACGATCGGAGGGCCGGGTCCGTCGGTTTCGTTCCCCGACGGTACCCTTTCCGACTCATTATTGGGGAATGCCAGGACGTACGTACAGCAAATCTGCGCGGAGCCAAGAACCTTGGACGAGGTTACCCGTGAACTTGGCGTTTCCGCGAAGACGGCGAGAGATTGGTTGAATTGCTTGGTCGATGAAGCCAGTTTGGTAAAGGAGAAGGGGAAGAAGCCGGTTCGCTACGCGCGCTCCCTGTTTGGCTGACGGTCCGTGGACGTTCGCCGTTCGCCCACTGCTCTATGCCTTGTCGACGCGGTGCCCGTGCGGTCAACCGGAGAAGTCCCACGGCCACAACGAGCCGCTTGCTACTTCGTCCCACGGCAGGGCCCAGATGTTGGCGGCGATCTTGCGCCGTTCGGTTCCGCGGTAGACTACGAATCCGCGCGTCATGTTCAGGTCGCGCATTGCCTGGGCGAGGCCGGAGGTGTCGTGGCGGGACGCGGTGGATGCGTGCTTGACCTCCAACGGCAGCAGTTCGCCGCCTGCCTCGATCAGCAGGTCGACTTCGGCTCCCGCCTGGGTGCGCCAGAACCAGAACCGGGGGTCGGGAAGCTGGCTGCGGGCGGCTGCCATCAACTCCATCAGCACGAGCGTTTCGAACGACGCGCCTCGTCCCGGCCAGGTGTCGAGCATGGCACTGCCGTCCACGTTGGCCAGAGCGTGCAGGATTCCGGTGTCGCGGAAATAGATCTTGGGGCTGCGGGTCAGCCGCTTGCCGACGTTGGCGAAGTAGGGGCGCAGGCTGGTCAGCATCAGCGCGCCTTCCAGGATGTCGAGGTAGTGGCGTACCGACGCTCCGTTTAACTGCAGTGAGCGCGACAGTGCCGCCAGGTTCAGCAACCCGCCGTTGACGTGGGTGAGCATGGTCCACAAGGCGCGAATTCGCGCCGCCGGTACCCGTACCCCGAGTTGCGGGAGATCACGCTCGATGAGCGTAGTGACATAGCTGGACAGCCACAGAGAACGCGCCTCGTCGTGCGGCAATTCGTAGATGGGCGGCAGCCCGCCCCACAGCCAGCGCTCCGGCCATGAGTTGCGCGGCGCGAGTTCGGCGGTCGAGAATCCGCTCAGCTCCAGGATTCCGAGGCGTCCAGTAAGAGTTTCGGCGGCAACCCGCAGGAGCGGCGGAGCGGCCGAGCCGAGCAGCACCAGCCTGCCCGGAGTACGCTGCTGATCGACGACGTAGCGGATCACCGGGAACAGATCGGGAGCCCGCTGCACTTCGTCGATGCAGATCGGACCGGGGTGGTCGCGGAAGAATAACTCCGGATCGGCAGTGATCAGGGCCGCGTCCGCCGGGCGCTCGAGGTCGTAGTGCGCGTGGCCGCCCAGCTCGTGGCGAACGAACGTGCTCTTGCCGACCTGGCGCGGGCCGACGATTAGTATCACCGGGAAGGTCGCGAGAAAGGTTCGCAGACGATGGGCCAACGCGCGAGGGACATAGTTCATACCTTGTAAATCGATAGATAGACTATCAGATTACAAGTTGTGAGGAAAGTGCGGCGGGCCGAACGGTGCGGTGGTCAGTCGATGAGGGCCTGGTAGACGAGGGGTTTGAGGAGCCGGCGGAGCACGCGGGGCGGGCTGGTGGGGATGGCGTTGGAGTGGACGAGCTGGGCGAAGAAGACCACGCTCAGCTCTTCGACGGGGTCGACCCAGAAGTAGGTGCCGGCGAGGCCGCCCCAGGCGAACTGGCCGGGGGAGTCGATCACGTCGGCCGCGGCGGGATCGAGGGCCACCGAGAAGCCGAGGCCGAAGCCGACGCCGGCGAACGGAGTTTCGCTGAACATCGCTTGGCCCATGGCGGCGAGGTCGCGGCCCTCGGGCAGGTGGTTGCAGGTCATGTACTCGACGGTCTTGCGGCCGAGCACGCGGACGCCGTCCAGTTCGCCCTTGCCGAGCAGCATGTCGGCGAAGCGGCGGTAGTCGTCGATGGTGGCGACCATGCCGCCGCCGCCGGAGAGCATGGCGGGCGGGCGCAGGTAGCGGCTGGTGGCCGGGTCGTCGGTGAGCCGGTAGGCGGGAGCGCCGGGCACGCCGGCGTCGCACTCGTAGCAGGAGGCAAGGCGGCCGGCGCGGTCGGCCGGCACCATGAAGCCGCTGTCGTTCATGCCCAGCGGGCGGGTAATGTATTCGGCGACGTAATCGTCGAGCGGCCGCCCGGACAGCACCTGCACCAGGTAGCCGACCACGTCGGTGGACATGCCGTATTGCCAGCGCGTACCGGGCGAGAACTGCAGCGGCAGCTCGGCGAGCGTGGCCACCACCGTTTCCAGCGGTTCGGTGTTGCTGACCAGTTCCCGGTATAGCGCGTCCACCGGGTGGCTGTGCATGAACCCGTAGGTGAGCCCCGAGGTGTGGGTGAGCAGGTCCTTGATGATCATCGGACGGTCGGGCCTGCGCGTCTGGTACTCGCGCCGGTCGCCGCCGGCGAACACCTGCAGGCGGTCCCAGCCGGGCACGTAGCGGCTCACCGGATCGTCCAACTGGAACCTGCCCTGCTCGTAGAGCTGCATCAGGGCCACGCTGGCGATCGGCTTGGTCATTGAGTAGATGCGCACGATGGCGTCGCGCTCGAACGGCCGCCCGCGTTCGACGTCCATCTGACCGCCGGCCAGAAACAGCGCCTCCTGTCCGCGCCGGGAGATCAGCAGCAGGTACCCGGGCAGCTTGCCGTCGTCAACGTAACGGCGCAGCACCGGCTCAATCCGGGTGAGCCGCTTCTCGCAGAGTCCGTCAGCCATCTGCGGAGCTTACCACATCGCGCGGTCCGCGGCGGTGCTCTCGAAGCTCTCGAAGCTGTGCCACCACCTCGGCGGCAGGGCGCACTCGGCCGGATGCGATCTGCCGGTTGCCGAGTGCCAGGATCTTGAGCAGCGCACGGGTTTCCTGCGTGTGTCGGTAGCCGTCCATACTGCCGGTCAGTGGGGGAGGTAGGCGTCGTGGAGTTGCTCGGCGGCGACTCCTTGGGCGATCCAGCGGTCGATGCGGGCGTCGTCGTGGCCGAGTTCGCTCAGGATGGCGCGGGTGTGGGCGCCAATCTTCGGCATCGGGTTGGCGAGGCGCAGCGAGGTACCGGCGAAGCGCGCGTAGGTGGGCGCCGGGTTGTCGGCCGGGCTGCCGGCCGGGTGGTCGAGCAGGCGGATTACCGAGATCGACTCGCCGCCGCTCCACGCGGCGCGCTCGGCGTCGGTCATCTCGCGCAGGCCGATGCGGCGCACGTCTTCAATGTAGTTGACCCGCTGGCAGCCGAACCCGGCGGCGCCGAATGCCTGTTCCCAGTGGGACACCGGCTGCCCGGCGATGGCTGCCTGCAGGGCGGCGATGCGCGCCGCATCCTGGTCCGCGGCGACCGGGATTGCCGCCAGGCCGGGGACTTCTTGCAGCCGCGGCAGGTCCTCCGGGAGGCCGGTCAGCACCAGCCAGCCGTCGGCGGCGCGGTACAGGTGCTCCAGGGAGTGGGTTCCCAGTACCTCCTGCCCCTGCGGGCCGTCGGCGGGCAGGGTGTCGGCGGCCGCCCAGACGAAGGGCGCCTGTACCAGTTGCCCGCCCTGTGCCAGGGAGGTGAACACCAAGTCGCCGCCGCCCTCGCGCGTGCGGCGCAGCAGGGCCAGCGCGATGCCGTAGGCGCCGGAGTAGCCGGTCAGGTAGTCGATGCAGGAGGCGAAGCCGTGCAGCTCGGGACGCTCGCCGGGGCCGCCATAGCGGGTCATGATGCCGGTGGCCGCCTGCAGCACGGGGTCGAAGCCGGGCAGCTCCGTCCACGGCCCTCGGCGCGGCCCGTTGAACGCGGTCAGGTTGAGGTACACGATGTCCGGATTGATGCGCGCCAGGCTGGCCTGGTCGATGCCGAGCCGCTCCGCCACGCCGGGACGGAAGTTGTGCACGATCACGTCGGCGCCAGCGGCGAGCTGTTCGAACACGCGCTTGCCGTCCGCCTGCTTGAGGTCCAGGATCATGCTGCGTTTGCCCTGGCCTACCTCCACGTGCAGCATGCACGAGGTGGACGGCAGGAAGTAGGGGTTGGGCGAATCGATCTTGATCACGTCGGCGCCATACTCGGCCAGGGTGCGGGCGCAGCACGGGCCGGCGAGCACGGTGGACAGGTCCAGCACCTTGAGCCCTGCGAGGATGCCCGCGGTGGAGCGTTCCGGGCCCGTGGGCGCGGCTCCGTTGCCGTTCGCGGACGGCAGATCCCGCAGCAGCGCCGCGAGGTCGGCCCGGCGCGCCGGGCGCGGTACGTGCCACTGCCGCCCGGTGCGGCCGAGCGACGTCTGCACGCCGAACTGGCGGATCGGGCCGTGTACCGGGTCGTCCACCTCCACGGTGAGCGCGGCGGCGTCCGTTTCCGGCGCGTGCAGCCACTCCTGGGTGCTGCGGTGCACGCTGAACGGCACCCCGTGCGCGCGCATGATCGGCGTCCAGTCGGCCGCCGGCTTCTGCCGGAACGCCTCCGCCATCCGCTCGCGCACCGTCAGCTTCCACTCCCGTGACATGCCGTCGTAGTCCTGCAGGTTGTTAGGCCGGGTCAGGTCGTCGTAGGGCGGCACGTCCACCATGCCCTCGCCGATCAGGCGGTCATAGATCCCCAGCGCCTTGATCAGCTGCACCGAGTTGCGGCGGCTGTTGCCGGCCAGCACGAACACCCAGTTGCCGTCGCCGGCTTGGTGGCTGTCGAACATCGCCGGCTGCAGGGGGCGGAGCTGGTCGATCAGCCGGCGCCGTTCGTCCGCGTCCGCCTGCTGCATGCGCTCGCGCAACGCGTCGTTTGCCGGGTTGGGCCGCTTGCCGTAGCGCGCCGGCGCATCGGCCACGCGCAGCAGGAAGGCGCCCATCGCCGACATCGCGGCGCCCGCCAGCGGCACCTCGATTGCCTCGCCGCGCCCGCTCTGCTCGCGCGCGTATAGCGCCAGGGTTACCGCCAGCGCGCCGTGCACGGCGCCGTATGCGGAGGCCAGCGGGATCGGCGTGTACTGGGGCGGCGCGTGCAGTGCGCGGCGAATCGCATGCAGGTCGGTAAACACGCCGGTGGCCGCGTTCAGCACGCTCTCGAAGGCGCGCAGCGAGGCGTGCTGCTCGCCCGCCCCGAAACCTGGCAGGGAGAGGTACACCAGGCGCGGGTGGGCTGCCGTCATGGCCGCGGCGCCCAGTCCCAGCCGATCCATCACCCCGGGCCGGAAGTTCTCCACCACCACGTCCGCCGCGGCCACCAGTCGGTGTGCCGCCGCGCGCCCGGCATCGCTCTTCAGGTCCAGTTCCACCACCTGCTTGCCGCGGTTGAACACCGCGCCGGCGGGGGTGGCGCAGGAGGGGTGTCCAGGCCGGTCGACCTTGATTACCTCGGCGCCCTGGTCGGCGAGCAGCATGCCGGACAGCGGCCCGGCGAGGTAGTGGCCGAAGTCGACCACGCGAATGCCGGCCAGCGGCGGGGGGGCGGTGGGGGGGGGGGGGGGGCGGGGGGCGGGCACCTCGGGGGGGAGAAGTCCCCGGCGGGGGGCGCCGGTGGGCGGCGGCGGGGGAACGGCTGTCGTTCATCGGGAGGGAATGATCCACCGGACGGTGAACCGAGGTCAAGGAACGGCCCGCGGCCACGGCGGCCACAGCCACACCCACAGCTGGTAACAGCGGTCAGCGTGGGCGGCGTCTCAGCGGCGGGTGGGAGCGCCGAACGCGGCAGGCGATTTCGCTGGCCGATAGTGGTAACAAAATCGCGAAAAAGTTGGCGTACCACTTGACACGATTTTGGAGGCGCATAACGGCTCTCCATGGCGCGCGGCGGCCCCTCCGACTCTTCGAAAACGACTTGGCGTCGGTGGACGTGGCAGCACCCCGCTGAGCGGCCTTCCGGGCGCCGTTCCACCGCCATCAAGGACTCTTTGAAGGCTGCTATTTTCAATCCCGTGGTATACTTACGTCATGATCTCCACGCCCCCTCCCAGCCTCTGGTCCACCGTCTCCGCGCTGCCCGATTACCTGCTGCTATCGCAGACTCGGCAGCTCGCACGCCACGAGCAGGCGCTGCAGATCCTGGTCCTCGACCACCTGCGCGAGATCGAGGCGCGGCAGCTCCACCTGACCCGCGGGTACGGCAGCCTGTACGACTACGTGGTGCGCGAGTTGGGCTACACCCCGGCCGCCGCCTGGCGGCGGATCAAGGCGATGCGGCTGAGCACCCAGATCGGCGTTGCCGGCGAATTGCTGCGCGACGGCTCCCTGAAGCTGAGCAACGCGGCGCAACTGCAGAACCTGTTCGAACGCAGCGACCGCAACGAGCGCAACCACGGCCGCCCGCCGAGCAGTCAGGGTGCGGATGGCGGTGCAGGCGGTGCGCCGCGGGGTGACGTTGCCGGGGGAGCGGCACCGGGAGCACCGATGCGCGCCGGGGAGCGCGACCTATCACCGGGCGGCGGGCCGGTGCTGGACGCGGCGGCGCGGGAGAAGCTGGTCAAGCAGGCGGTGGGCAAGAGCACCCGCGAAGTGCAGCAGATGCTGGCGGAGGTGGACCCGGAACTGGCGCCTCCGAGCGACCGGCTGCGTGCGCTCGGAGGCGGGCGCTGGGAACTGAAGGCGGCGGTCGACGCGGAGTGCCGGCATGGGCTGGAGAAGCTGCAGATGCTGCTGTCGCACCAGAACCCGCACCTGACACTGGGCAGTCTGGTGGCGCGGCTGGTGCGGGAGGGTCTGGACCGCTACGACCCGGAGCGGCCACGGCGCGCGCGGCGCTCCGGCAGCCGCGGCTCGGCAACCGGCCAGCGGTCCGCGAATACGCAGGCGCGGCGCGATAAGGACGCGGTGCAGCGAAGAGTGGCCCGCGCAAAGAGCGGCGCTGACGAACGCCGGAGCGAGGTCGAGCATAATCTCGCATCGTCCGGGGCGGTGTTGGCTAACGCACCCCGTCTTTCGGCGCCGAAGCGCCCCTCGGAGGCCGAGCGAGGCAGCGAGTCACCCGTGGCGGGAGCGAAGAGCGGTGCCCCCACGGCCCTGCCGGCGGGTGCCGGTCCGAAGCAGAGGTCGTGCGCGCGTCGCAGGCGGTGGCCGGCGAAGGTGAGGCCGCTTCGGCGCCGAAGCAACACATGGAGGCTGAGCGCTGCAGTGCGAAGGCCGAGGCGGTGCAGCGGAGCATGGCCCGCGCGAGGGGCGGCACGATCGAAAGGAGCGAGGTAGCGCGGGATGACGTATCGCTCACGGCGGTGCCGGAGGGCGGGGGGCGCCGGCGCGAGATGGAGCACGCGTGCGGGCCACCGAAGGCAATGGGTGGTGGCGGCGGTCGGGCTGCTTCGCTGCCGAAGTGGCAACGGCGCGCCGCGGGTGATGGGCGTAGCGAGGGGAAGGGCGGTGTTCCCGGCCGTGCAGCGGGCGCGGCGGAACTGCGTTTCGATGCCGGCGGGCACAGCGCGTCGCGGGCGCAAGCGCCAGGCTGCCACCGGCGCACGACTTCGGTGGCGAAGTGGCTGCAGTATTCCGCCGGGAATGGCCGGCTGGGGCGCGCGGGGCGTTCGCCGGTGCTGGAGCGGCACCTTGCCGCGTTGAGGCGCGTCGGCGCGGTGCCGGGCGAAGCTGCCGCCGGCGGCGATGCACACCGCCAGAATACCCCACACGACGCAGATCAGGTGGACGCAGTACCTGTGGTCGGCAATTATCGGCGCCGGTCCCGGTACGTTCCGGCTGCCGTGAAGCGGGCGGTGTGGCGGCGTGACCAGGGTTGTTGCAGCTATGTGGATCCGCACAGCGGCCGGCGCTGCGGCTCCCGTTATCGGCTGGAGATCGATCATATCGTCCCGTTCGCGCTCGGCGGCGCTACCGAGCCGGGGAACCTGAGAATCCGGTGCGGAGCACATCACCGGTTCCGTCATTGCTTCGCGCCACAACCGTCGCCGCGAGTGCGCTGACTGATGCCCGGGCGCTGTGGTCTCCGCGGTCGAGTCGGGCAAGGCGAGCAGAGCGTGGCATCGGGGGACGCGAGTCACTGCGCCCGGATCGGCGCATCCGGGCGACTCGGGACGACGCACGCCATGACCGCGATCCAGTTCCCGATCGGCAGGATCTTCGGGTCGGCGGCTCTTTCGTCATGAGGTGGGTGCGGCTGGCGTGTTTACAGATTGTGGCGGTTCGGCTACTGTCGCCGCATACGATATGGCAACGATGACTGGTGCTCGATTCACCGCCGAAATGGCACACGGCTATGGGATTACGCATGTGTTCTTCATGCCGTTCATTGGCCCGCGAACGCTGATGGAGATGGAGAAGCTCGGCATGCAGCGCATCCAGACGCACGGCGAGAAGGCCGCCGCCTACATGGCGGACGCCTACGCCCGCGTGAAGCGCGCCCCGGGCCTGTGCATGGCGCAGTCGGTGGGCGCCGTGAACCTGGCCGCGGGGCTGCAGGACGCCTATCTGGCCTGCTCGCCGGTCATCGCGATGACCGGGCGCGAGCTGCCGATCAACCAGCAGCGCCACGCCTACCAGGAGGTGGACCACGTCAGGCCGTTCACGACGGTGGCCAAGTACAGTGCCTCGGTGCGTACTCCGGACCTGCTGGGCATCCGTCTGCGGCAGGCGTTCCGCGCCGCCACCACCGGCACGCCGGGGCCGGCGCACCTGGACCTGGACGGGCTCGCCGGGCAGGCGGTGTTCGACCGCGAAGCCGACCTGGAGGTAATCGTCGAGGAGCCGTTCACGCGCATACCGGCGTTTCGCCCGGAAGCGGACAGCGACCAGATCGCGCAGGCCCTGAACCGGCTCGCCCGGGCCGAGCGCCCGGTAATCGTGGCCGGCGGCGGCGTCACCGCCTCCGATGCCCGCGCCGAGCTGATCGCGTTTGCCGAGAAACTGTCAATTCCGGTGGCCACCGCGCTCAACGCCAAGGCGATGTTCCCGCCCGATCACCCGTTGGCGGTGGGCACGCCCGGCAACTACTCGCGCGAGTGCTCCAACCGCATCGTGTGCGAGGCGGACCTGGTGTTCTTCATCGGCAGCCACAGCGGCGGCCAGCTTACCCACGGCTACCGGATTCCGCCGCAGGGCACGCCGGTCATGCAGCTCGACATCAACGCCGAGGAACTGGGCCGCAACTACGCGCTCGACGTCGGCCTGCAGGGCGACGTGCGCAATTCCCTGCGCCGCATGATCACGGCCGCCGAGGCCGGTGCCGACGCTCCCGACCGCTCGGCGTGGGTCGCGCGCGTGCAGGAACTGGTGGCGGCGTGGAAGGAGCAGGTGCGCGGCGAGTGGGAGTCCGAGATTGAACCGATGCGCCCGGAGCGGCTGTGCGGCGAGCTGTCCGACTACCTGCCCGAGGATGCGATCCTGGTGTCCGACACCGGCCACTCGGGCGTGTGGACCGGCACCATGCTCGACCTGCCGCATGCCGGCCAGAGCTTCATCCGCTGCGCCGGCTCACTCGGCTGGGGGCTGCCGGCGGCGATGGGCGCCAAGTGCGCGGTGCCCGACCGCCCGGTGCTGTGCTTCACCGGCGACGGCGGCATCTGGTATCACCTCGCGGAGTTGGAGACGGCATTCAAGTACGGCCTCAACACGGTGACCGTGGTGAACAACAACCACTCCCTGAACCAGGAGAAGGGCGGCAACGAGTCGGTCTACGGCGGTCAGACGCCCGGTTCCGACGACCTGTGGATTTTCCCGGACGCCGACTTTGCCGGCATTGCCCGTTCGATGGGCTGTTTCGGGGCCACCGTGAACCGCATCAGCGAGTTGCGCGGCGCCCTCGACGCGGCGTTCGCCTCCGGCCAGCCGGCCGTGGTAGACGTCAAGACGCACCTCGACGGCATCGCCCCCGGAGCTTGGCTGCCCGGTTAGGTTAAGCGGTCGGTTGCCCGGTCAGGCCGTCGGGCCGGGCGGGGGTTCGGGAGGCTGCGGCACTTCCTCTTCGTCCTGCGGCACCAGGTCCTCGAACGGAATGTCGCAGAACTTCGCCAGCTTCTGTGCGGAGCCGCGCGCCTCTCGCAGCGAGGCGCCCTTGATCATGTCCAGGCCGTGGTTGGTGCCGGTCTGGTCGACGATCGCCAGAATCGCCGCCTGCCGCGACACCGCCTTCATCATCTTGGGGCGGTCCTGGTAGGAGGGTCCTACCTCGCGCAGCACGATCTTGGCCAGATTATCGAGCGGTTGCCGCTTGCGGCTGTGCAGGAACAGCAGGCCGACGTTCTTCTCGAACAGGTTGTCATCCTTGTCGAACACCCAGCGCTCCAGGTACAGCGCCCCGAGCGCGCTCAGCGCGATCAGAATGATCAGGATGACTCCCGGCTGCCCCTGGGAACTGAAGATCAGGAATCCCGCGATTACCGCGAATACGATGCGAAAGCCGGACGACGTGGAGTACACCAGGCGCCGCTCCGACACTGCCCTGAGAACGGGGTTGAACAAGGCGCGCTCCTTTGGTCCGTCTACCAGCTCACGGCCGGCAGCGGGGCGTCGTCGGTTTGCTCCAGGCGCAGCCAGCCGCGCGGATCGGGCGCGCGGCGCCGCCAGTGCTCGGTGATCGCCCGCGCCTGGTCCTCGCTCACGTCCCCGTCGCGCAGCGCGCCGTAGGAGTAGGGTACGCCGTGCTTGACGCGGTAGGTCAGCGCACGGTCCCACATTGTGCTCCACACAAACGGATTGTGCAACTCGCTTTCGGGCGCCGACCGGCTGCGCGCCACGAAGCCGGGCAGGAAGGGACGCCCGCCCGTCTGCCCCGCCTGTACGTAGCGGAAGTTGAAAGCAAACCGGTAGTCGGCGTCGCTGGTGTTGGGCGTCGAGCTGTGCAACACCTTGTTGTCCAGGAACAGCACGTCGCCCGGACGCATCGGCAGCGTCACCGCGCGCTCGGTCAGGACATCCGCGTGCTCCGGCTGCGGGTCGCGCACCTCGCCGGTGTGGCTGCCGGGCACCACCATCAGGCAGCCGTTCTCCGGCGTCGCCTCGGTGATCGGGATCCACGCATTCGCAATGCGGCTGTGGTGAGAGTCGGACAGTCCGGAGACGGCGTCCATGTGCCAGTCGGTCTTGCCCACCTGGAAATTGTAGAACCGCTCCACGGTGGGATTGTCCTGGCCGCTTGCCTTGGCCACCGATTCCACTTCCTGCAGGTGGCGCTGCGCCAGTTTCACGTTGACGTGGTAGATCGGGGAGGCCAGGACCTCGGGCCCGAGCAGCGCCTCGAGCACGTCGAGCACGCGGGCGTGGCGGATGCACGCGAATACCTCGGGAATCTGCGACGTCGGCAGGTCGCGGCGGTACTGGAAGTGGTCCACGAAGATGTTCAGCACCGGATCGAGATGGTGCAGCGCCAGGCCGCCGCTGGCGCCGAGCATGGTGGCGAAGCGCAGCGGAAACGGCTGCCCGCCATAGTCGCCGAGCGCATCGGGAAGGGTCTCGGAGAGGAACACGTAACCCATCGCGTCGACCAGGCTGGTATAGGAATCCTTGAGCGGCTCGATGGCGCGTTCGGGATCGAGCAGGCCGCGGACCAGGAGATAACCGTTCGCCGCGTAGCTGGCGGCCCAGGATTCCGGCGCCGCGTCGGGTTCGAAGACGGTTGCTGCGTTGGCCATCTGGCGGACTCTCCTCAGTGCACTATCGCGGGGCGCCCGAGTGGACGCTGCGGACACCCCACGACTACCCTACCGTTCAATGCACGGCATTGCAATTCGGAACGGGCGGACGGGACGGACCGGGCGGACGGCGCCGAGCGTCGGCGGCAACGGCACGCCGGAGCGCCGCAGCAGGCGTGGCGCTCCCGGTGCGGCGCCCGGTTCCACCGCGGGCTGCTGACATCCGCCGTATCACGGTGGCCGAGCGGCGCGCCCGGCTGGCGGCGCGCCACCACCTGGCGGTGCCCGCCGGCACCGTGGAGCAGGCCAGCGCCGCCCTGGTGGGGCTGCACTCCAGCGACCCCGCGTCAGTCTACCTGGCGGCCCGCGCCCGGGTGTGCGGGTTCCGGGTGGCGCACCTGGAGGCCGCGCTGTATGAAGCGCGCGGCCTGGTGCGGGTGCTGGGCATGCGGCGCACCATGTTCGTGCTGCCGTGCGACCTGGCGGCGGTGGTCGACGCCGCCTGCACGCGCGCCCTGGCCCCGGCCGAACGGCGCCGCCTGCTGCGGCTGCTGGGCGATCAGGGCATCACCGCCGATCCCGAGGCATGGCTGCGCGAGGTGCAGGAGCGCACCCTCGCGGCCCTGGCGGCGCGCGGCGCGGCCACCGCCAAAGAGCTGAGCGCCGAGGTGCCGGAGCTGACCGCAAAGCTGAGCTTCGGCGCCGGCCGCTCGTGGGCCGGCACGGTGGGCGTCTCCACCCGCGTGCTGTTCCTGCTGGCCAGCGAGGGGCGCATCGTGCGCGCGCGCCCGCGCGGAACCTGGATCTCCAGCCAGTACCGCTGGGCGTCGACCGCGCACTGGCTGGGCGCCGCATTCCCCGGCCTTGAACCGGCCGCCGCGCGCGGCCAACTCCTGCACCGCTGGCTGACCGCATTCGGCCCGGTGACCATGACCGACGTCACCTGGTGGAGCGGCTGGAGCGTGCGCCGGGCCCGCGACGCGCTGGCCGCCTGCGGGGCGGAGCCGGTGGAGTTGGACGGCGGCCCCGGGTTCGTCGCCTGCGGCGATCACGAGCCGGTGCCGTCGGCCGCAAGCTGGGTAGCGCTGCTGCCGTCGCTCGACTCGACCGTGATGGGCTGGAAGGAACGCGCCTGGTACCTGGGCGACCACGGCGGGCAGTTGTTCGACCGCAACGGCAACGCCGGGCCGACGGTGTGGTTGGACGGCCGGGTGGTGGGCGGCTGGGGGCAGCGGCGCGACGGGAGCGTGGCGGTGGAACTGCTGGAACCGTTGGCGGCGCCGGCCCGCGACCGGATCGCCGCCGAGGCCGCCCGCCTGCAGGAGTGGCTGGCCGGCACGGTGGTCAGGCCGCGCTTCCGTACCCCGCTGGAGCGGCGCCTGGCATCCGGGCACGGCTGACCGCCCACGCGGCGGCGGCCCGTCCGGCGCACCAGTGGGCCCAAAAAAACGGCGCGCCGGTTGCCCCGGTCACGCCGTCTCGGGTAGATCGCCGAATCGGCGAGCTACATGCTCTCCATGATGAACTCGCCGTTCACCTCGATGTTGACCTCTTCGGCCACCACCAGGCCGCCGTTGTCGAGCGACCGGCTCCAGGACACGCCGAAATCATGCCGGTTGATGGTGAGGGTACCGGCGAAGCCGACAATCGTGTTGCCCATGGCCATCACCGGGCCGACGAGTTCGAGTGGAATCTCGACGCTCTGGGTGACTCCGCGGATGGTCAGGTCACCGTGCAGCACGTGCTTGCCGTCCATGGTGCTCAGGTTCGAACTCACGAAGGTAATGGTGGGATGGTTGGCAACGTCCAGGAAGTCCGCACTGCGCAGATGGTTGTCACGCTGATCGTTGTTGGTATCGATGCTTGCCGCCTGGATGGTTGCCATCACCTTGAATGACGACAGATCGGCAGGATCGAGTTCCAGGCTGGCGTCGAAGTCGTTGAACGAACCCGTGGTCTTGGCCACCACCATGTGCTTGACGCTGAAGCCGATGTTGGTGTGCGGGTGGTCCACCTTGAACTTGGCGGCGAACAGCGGCTGGGCCGCCAGCACGGCGGCCAATCCGAGAAGGACAAGGAATTTGCGAGGCATGGTTTATGCTCCCTTGATATTGAGATTATGGGCACAAACTACCGCTGCGCCCCGTATCGACCACATTGACGTGCCCGCGTGTGCAGACCTTACGTCGATTTTCAGAGAGCCTGACTGCTGAGCGACGGCAGCTCAAGACGGGCGGCGAGCTTGTCGAGCCCGGAAACGGAGCCGTCGTCCAACGGCAGCCCGTCGCGCCGCCGCGCGGCGGCGGTGCGCTGCTCCGGCTCGCCGGGCAGCAGGATCTCTTCCACGCCCGGCTGCCGGTTCGACGACCTGAGCATCGCGAAGTACTCGGCCTGTAGTTCCTCCATCGCCTCGCGTCCGCCGAGCGCGTCCGGATCGGCGGCCCACAGGGTGAAGTTGTTGGAGAAGCCGCTGCCGCGTTTGCCGCCTGCGGTCCCGCCGGCCAGCAGCGCGCCGAGCAGGTCGACAACTACCGACAGGCCGTACCCCTTGTGGCCCATCAGGCCGCCGAGCGGCAGCATCGAGCCGCCGTTGTACAAGTCGTCGGGCGTGGTCGACGGGTTGCCGTCGCGGTCCAGGATCTGCCCCGGCGCCAGTTCCTTGCCGGCGTAGCGCGCCACCCGCACCTTGCCCTCGGCGGTGACGCTGGTGGTGACGTCGACCAGGATCGGCTCGCCGGCGGTCGGCACTGCCACCGCGATCGGGTTGGTGGACAACAGCGGCGTGGTGCCGCCCCACGGCGCCACGATGCCGGCGCCGCGCCCGCTGCAGAACACCTGCCCGACCAGCCCCGCCTCCGCCGTCTTCAGCGCATACACGCCGGCGCGGCCAACGTGGTTGGCGCCGCGTACACCGACCACGGCGGTGCCGTGCGCGGACGCCTTGGCGATGGCCAGCTCGGTAGCGGCGAGGCCGGCCACCTGGCCGAACACGCCGGTGGCGTCGAGTACCGCGGTAGTGGTGCCCTCGCTCACGGTGCGCGGCGATGCCTGCGGATCGATGCCGCCCTGGTCGATGGCGTCGGTGTACTGCATCAGGCGGTGCGCGCCGTGCGAGTCGTGGCCGGCCAGGTTGGCGTCGATCAGGTGGTCTGCCACCGCCCGGGCGTGGCCGTCGGGTGCTCCGGCGGCGGTCAGTACGGCGATGGAAAACGCGTGCAGCGTTTCGTAGCTATAGCGAGTCTCTTGTGCCATGTCATGCAATTCCTGCGCCGGAGATTAGCACAGATCCGTCGTTGCGCGGGCAGCCGATCTCGCCCGATCTCGACCGGGAGGCTGCTTGATCTGTCGTGACCCGCGGCCGATACTCGCGCCATGAGCGCTGACCGCGGGGCCATCGCCGCCGCGCTCGAACATGCCAACGTCCCCGCCCTTCTGGTCACGCTGATCCACCTGACCGGGGATCTTGGTCTGCTCGACGGACCGATCCGTCCGCGCCAGGTGTGGGGCGATTCGCAGATGGGCCTGACGGAACAGCAGCGGGCCGAAGTGCGGGCGCGCGCGGTGCCGGTGATCGCGGCGCTTGAGGATGGCGCCGAACAGCCGCGGTTCCGGCCCTCCCCGGAGCAGGTCCGGGACATGGCGAGCTTCCTGGTCGGGCAGGCGGTGGGCGACGACTACCTGGAGTTCCTGCTGCGCGAGGTGGGCCTCAAGCCGCATCCAACCGGCGCCGACGGATTCGAGGGCTTCGCGGCGAACCAGCGCGCTGCCTTCCACGTGGTGATTGTCGGCGCCGGCATGTCCGGGATCGTGGCCGCCCATCGGCTCGGCCAGGCGGGCATCTCCTACACGGTGGTCGAGAAGAACGCCGACGTGGGCGGCACCTGGCTGGAGAACACCTATCCCGGCTGCCGCGTGGACACGCCCAACCACTCCTACTCCTACTCGTTCGCGCCGCGCGACTGGCCGCAGTATTTCTCGGCGCAGCCGGTGCTGCTCGACTACTTCCAGGATTGCGCCACCAGGTTCGGCATACGCGACCGCATCCGTTTCTCGACCGAGGTGGAGCGGCTGGTGTTCGACGAGGAGCAGCAGGTGTGGACCGTCCACACCCGCGCCGTGGACGGCGGTACGACCGGCACGCTGCGCGCGAACGCCGTGATCAGCGCGGTCGGCCAGCTCAACCGGCCCCGGTTGCCGGACATACCGGGACGCGATGCGTTTCGCGGGCCGTCGTTTCATACCGCGCGCTGGGACCACCGTGTGGCACTGGCCGGCAAGCGCATCGCGGTGATCGGCACCGGCGCATCGGCGTTCCAGGCAGTGCCGCGCATCGCCCCCGGCGCCGCCGAGGTGTTCCTGTTCCAGCGCTCCCCGCCCTGGGTCAACCCGCGCCCCGAATACCACCGCGACGTGCCGGCGGGCAAGCACTGGCTGCTGAACAACGTGCCCCATTACGCGCGCTGGTACCGCTTGCTGCAGTTCTGGCTGTCGGCCGAGGGCGCACTCGACTACATCTACGCCGACGACGGCTGGGACGAACCGGGCAGCGTCGGCAAGGCCAACCGCAAGCTGCGGCGCATGTTGGAGCGGCATGCCCGCAAGCACCTCGGCGAGCATCCGGAGCTGCTGGCCAAGTGCATCCCCGACTACGCGCCCGGCGGCAAGCGGATGCTGTACGACGACGGCACCTGGTTCGATACCCTGAAGCGGCCCAACGTGCACCTGACTACCGATCCGATCGCCCGCATGAGCGAGCGCGGGCCGGTAACCGCCGCCGGCGAGTGCTTCGACGTGGACGTGGTGATCTACGCCACCGGGTTTCGCACCACCGACATGCTGTTCCCGATGCAGGTGATCGGGCGCGGCGGCACCGACCTGCGCGAATCCTGGCAGGGCAGCCCGCGCGCCTACCGCGGCGTTACCATCCCCGGTTTCCCCAACCTGTTCTGCCTGTACGGCCCCAACACCAACGTGGTGGTGAACACCAGCATCGTCATCCTGTCGGAGTGCGGGGTGGACTACATCCTGCACTGCCTGCGGCTGCTGTTGGACACCGGCAGCCGCAGCCTGGAGTGCCGGCAGCAGGTGCACGACGCCTACAACGAGTGGATCGACGCCGGCAACGCGCGCACCGCGTGGGGAGCGCCGGGGGTGCGGAGCTGGTACAAGAACGACGGCGGGCGGGTAACGCAGAACTGGCCGTACCGGCTGCTCGACTACTGGCAGCAGACCCGCTCCGCCGACGCCGCCGACTACCGGTTCAGGTAAGGCGGCGGCGCCGGTCCGCGAGCGCGTCGGATTACCGCATACCGGCTGCTACAGGTTCCGCGACCCGACCACGCACGCGCCGGCGCCGGTGCCGGGTGCGTCCGCTGACGGTGGCTGCCGCCGGCGACTACCGGGTCTGCCAGGCGGCTGCACTTGCCAGGCGGCGGACTGGTGCCGGTGGCGCCGGCGCTACCGCGTGCCGGGCAGCGGCCGGGTGATGCGCAGCAGGTGTCCTGGCGCCGGCGCCGGTATGCGCGACACTGCGCCGTCCGGCCAGGCTATCTCCAGGTCGCCGAGGCCCGCGGTATCGGGGTCGCCGAGGCCGAAGTGCACGCGCGGCGGGTCGCTGGACAGGTAGCCGCTGCTGGCGCGCATCTCGCGGGTCAGGGTGCCGGCGGCGCTGTGCAGCAGCAGATGGGCGCCAATGGCGCGGTGATTGGCGACGCCCTGCCAGTGCAGCTCCACTTCCAGCGCGGCGCCGGTGCACAGGCGGTTCTCGAACAGCATTGAGACGGCGGACAGGTTGTTCACCACCACGTCCAGGTCGCCGTCGTTGTCCAGGTCGGCAAAGCTCATGCCGCGCCCGCTCTGGGTGGCGTTCAGGCCCCATTCCGGGGCCGCGGCAAAGCGCCCGCCGCCGGTGTTGCGCAGCGCCTGGTTCTCTTCGATCAGGGCGTCGCCGGGGAGGTGCGAGAACAGCTCGGCGGCGATCATGCCGTTCACCACGTACAGGTCCAGGTAGCCGTCGTTGTCCAGGTCGCCGAACTGCGCCGACCAGCTCCAGCCGGTGGCGGCGACGCCCACGTCTTCGGCGCGGTCGGCGAAGCGAGCCCCGGCGGCGTTGTCGGTGAGCGAGAAGAACACGTTGGCGGTAACCTGCACACCGTCGTTGGGCTGCAGGTGGGCGGTGTCGGTCCAGAACGGGCGCCAGGCCTGATCGACGGTCTCGTTGCGCTCCACCGGTTTCATGTCGGTGGCCAGCAGTTCGCTGGTGCCGTCGTTGTCCACGTCGCCCTCGGCGAAGCTCATGGTGTTGGTGGGGGTGCGGCTGAACGGCTCCGACCGGGTCCAGCCGTCGGGGGTGTTCAGGAACACGTCGTCGGGCGGGGCAAAGTCGTTGCCGATCAGGATGTCGCGGCGGCCGTCGCCGTCCAGGTCGGTGAGCCGTATCGCCAGCGCGTGGGAGCGCCTGCCCAGGCGTTCGAAGGTGAGCAGGCCGCTGCCGTCGTTGGCGTAGTAGAACACGCCGCCGCCCACCACCATGCCGTCCGACAGGGCGCCGAGCTCGGCGTCGTAGGAGGCGCCCACCAGGTCCAGGTCGCCGTCGGTGTCGAGGTCCGCCCAGGCAATCGAGTAGGCCGGGAACCAGGCGCGGAACTCCTCGTCCTCCTTGCGCACGAAGGTGGGGCGGTCGGAGTCCTCGTTCGGGATGGCGCGCCACCACGACGGCAGGCCGCCGGAGTGTGTGAACACCAGGTCAAGGAGCCCGTCGCCGTCCACGTCCACCGCGTTCACGGCGCGCGTGAGTTCCGCCGTCAGGTCGCCGCGCCGGAACAGCAGGCCGCCCTCGTTCCACAGCAGCGAGGTGGGGCCGTGCAGGCCGGCGAACACGATGTCGGTAAGCCCGTCGCCGTTCAGGTCGGCGAGCGCCACCCCGGCGCCGTTGCTCTCGAAGAAGCTCACCCACTCGTCGGGGCCGCGTGTGTAGTGGGGCAGCGGCGTCATCTCGAAGCTGCCCGTGCATTCGCGCGTATCGGCGGCGAATGGCGCGCTCTCTACCGTAACCGGGGTGTCGGCACGCGCGGGTGCAGCCGCAGCCAGGAGCGCGAGCGCCAGTGCGGCACCCGCCATGGGCGGCCGTGTTCGACGGCGGGCGGGCAAGCCCACTCGCGCTGCCGCGCTCAGGTGTGCCAACAACCGGCCGCCGCCCCGGTACGGCGGCGATGTTTCGCCGCCGGCTGCTGGTGTAGCGTCCCGCACGTTCTTACTCACGCGCCGCGTGCCGCTGCCCGGCCCCGCCACCCGACGAAGTAGCCGTGGGACTGCGCCGCCGGCCTGTTGCCGCCGTGGCCAGTTCCCTGCGCGGCGCTTCGCCGTCGGCACCAGCGCTGCAGCCGTCCGCTTGCAATGCAGACTGGCTTCCGGGGTACCACCCTAAGTCTGCCCGGTCCACGCTTCTCCGGCGGCGCTCTGGGCAGCGGCGAAAGCGTTGCGCAGAATGGCGACCCGACCGTCTGACAGCGGCCCCTTTTCAGCGGCGGCGATGTTGGCCTTGACGTGCGCCGGGTTGGTGGTGCCGATGATGGCCGAGTGCAGGCCCGGCTGCGCGAGCGTGAAGCGCAGTGCGATCTCCGGCCACACCGCCGCCGGATCGCCGTCGTAGCCGAGGTCGGCGGGCGTGACTCCCATGGCTGCCAGCCGCCCGTGGTAGGTGCTCGCGTAGTCGCCGTAGAAACCGGGCTGCTGCTCGGCCTGTTTCCAGGCGGCGTTGGCGATTGGCCGCTTGGCGAGTACGCCCAGGTTGCGCTCCCGCGCCACCGCGAGCGCGCCGTCGATGTTGCACTGGTCGGCGATGCTGATCGAGGTCTCGATCGCCGCCATGTCCGGCTGGCGGGCGGCGTAGGTGGCTGCCTCGTTGTCGCCGGAGTAGCCGAAACAGCGAATCTTGCCGGCGTCGCGTGCCCGCCGCAGCGCCTCGAACACCTCGCCGCGCTCCAGGACCTCCAGGTCGCAGGAATGCAGCAGCATCACGTCGACGCGGTCGGTGCACATCCTGCGCAGCGAGCGGTCGATGCTCGACGCGATCAGCGCCGGCGACCAAGCCTCGGCGTCGCCGTCGTCCACCTGGTGGCCGCACTTCGACACCAGCGTGTACTCATCGCGCCGCTCGCTGATGGCGCGTCCGATCGCCTCCTCCGAGTCGCCGCCGCCGTAGCAGGCGGCGGTGTCGAGCAGGCCGACGCCCAGGTCGAGCAGCGCGCCGAGCAGCGTGTCGGTTTCGGAGGCGGGAGTGCCGAGCAGGGCGAACGGCGCACCGCCGAACCCCACCGGGGTAGCCGGCAGCCCGGTGCCGCCGAACGAAATCGTATCCATGGCCCCCAATGGTGGCGCGCCGCGCGGCTGCTGTCCAGATGCCCGGCGCGTACACTCAACCGGTATCGAGGGCCACTATCCGGTGACCCGTCACGTAGATCCCTCTGGCGATTCCTTCCTCGGCTCTGACCCGCAGCTCCCAAAGTTGACCCCTCCAAGGAGATTGGATTCATTACCCTCGACGGTCCGCAACGGGAAGTCGCTGCAGCACTCGGGTTCCAGGTCGGAACCGGCTGGCCGACTGTGGATTCCGGCTAGTGCGACCGCCAACCGCCGCAGGTCGGCGCGGTCGGTGTCCGTCCCGTTCCCGGCTCCTCGAAGGGCCGCCCCCGCGCGTGCAGCACCCATCATGCGTACCGTGGGCACGCGCAGCAACCTGTCCACCAAACCGGGACAAATCCAGGTAGTCCAAGCGGGGACCGTGAGAATCATAGCGAACAGCGACTTGCGCATCTCGAACGAACAGGGCAGTGTTTACATAGGTTGGATAGCGGTGCTGAGCGCGACACCACCGATGCGCGTGGCGCACACCCGCCACTTTCACCAGTCCGCCCCAGCCGGCAGCTGCCGGCAGTCACACACAGATGGGTTACCTGTACGACCGCCGCCGGGCGTGGCGGCGCGCATCAAAGGAGGCATGGGATGACACACCCGACCGGATACGACTAGCCGGCACTTCAGGGTGTCGCCCTCGCTCGACGGGAACGTGGCGAGGGGCCGGCACTGGACTCAGTGCTCTCATACAGTCATTTGAAATGAGGTAGAGAACCATGCGCAATATGGTAAGAAAAAGCGTGGCGATCCTGATCGGGCTCGCCCTGACCGCGACCGGCCTGTGGGCCGCTGGCGCAGAGGAAGAGGCACCGGCAACCGCTGCCGACAAGAAGTACGTCACCGACCCGGTCACCGGCAAGGTGTACACAGCGCCAGAGTATGGCGGGACATTGACCACTGTCAGAGTTAACGACGGCGCCGCCGTCGATCCCTATGTTTTCATCGGAGCACATTCCCTGGTCAGCCAGATTGTCGTGGAGAAACTCGGCATGCTGGACTGGGCACTCGATAGGGAAGCGTATCATTTCAGCGGCGGGTACCTCACACCTGAATGGGCCATGACGGGGGGGCTCGCGGAAAGCTGGGAGCAACCCGACGACACGACTTTTGTGTTCAATATCCGCCCGGGTGTTCACTGGCATGACAAGCCACCGATGAACGGGCGGGAGTTAACCGCCGAGGATGTAGAACACTCCTTTCAACGCTATCTGGGCCTCTGGGACTTCGCCGACGCCGGACCTGGCGTCTATACGGGTGACTTCGGAGCCTTGGCTTGGGAATCGATAGAGGCCACTGGCAAGTATACCCTTGAAATGAAGCTGAAGGAACCAAATATCCGTGCGATGGGCCTCATCCTGGACTGGTACCATAATATGGTATATCCTCCCGAGGTGCTTGCCGAACACGGCGACATTTCCGATTGGACGAATCTGGTGGGTACCGGGCCTTATGAGCTGACGGACTGGGTAAAGGGCAGCTCTCTCGAGTTTACCAGGAACCCCAACTACTGGGGATTCGACCCAAAATATCCGGAAAACCGCCTGCCCTATGTTGACAAGGTAGAGGCTCTCATTATCCCGGAAGCGGCAACACGTCTGGCCGGTCTGCGCGCCGGCACGATCGATTATATCGGGCACGCGGGCTCCACGCAACTGTTCGAGATCAACCAGGCGCTAAGTCTTCAGCGGACCAACCCTGAACTCAAGATGTACCCTTGGTCACAACGATCGGATAATGCTGCTTCAATGAACGTAACCAGGCCGCCATTTGACGACATCAGAGTGCGCCACGCCCTGCAGATGGCACTGGACCTCGAGACGATGAACGATTCCTACTTCAAGGGCTTTGGGGACACGATTCCCCGGGGAATTGTTGGCAGGAGATTCCCTGGGTTCGCGACCCCGTATGAGGAGTGGTCAGATGAGCTCAAGGGATACTTTGCCTACGACCCCGTCGGAGCCGGGGAGCTCCTCGATGAGGCGGGTTATCCGCGCGGCGCCGACGGCATCAGATTCAAGACTACCTATCTGCACTTCGATCGGTTTGCTTTGAGCTGGACGGAACTCATGGCCGCGTACTGGCGCGAGATTGGCATTGAGGTAGATATTCAGACGCCTGCCCGACCCGAATACAACGCCAGGAGGAATGCCGCGGATTGGGACATGATTTCGACATCTACGGGCATCGAGGCTGACCCAATGTGGCAAATAGGTATTTTTTACTCAAAGGGCCCCCACGCGCGCACGGTCGTCGACGCTCAATATGATGCCTGGTACGAAGCTGCGCTAGCCACGACCGACATCGAAGAGCAAAAACGGCTGATCAATCAGATGGACACGCGAGCGATAGAGCAGCATTGGGACATCTGGGGACCTTCAGCACCACAGTATAACGTGGTCCAGCCGTGGGTAATGGGTTACGACGGCGAAGGCGTCCTCGGAGGAGGGACGAATTATCACATATTCAAATACCTCTGGATCGATAGCGAACTAAAGGCAGCTCTGGGTCACTAGAGCGTCCATCCTATCCGGCTGACCATAGGGGAGGGGAGCTGCGAGGCCGCGCACGAGCGCGCTTCGCAGCCCCTTTGCTCAAAGACGCGGAAATCGCAATGCGTTGTATTACATGAGCGCCTATATCATCAGACGATTATTGCTGATTATCCCCACGCTCTTTATTCTGACGATCCTCGTCTTTCTCTCGGTACGCTTCATACCTGGCGACATCGTAGATCTAATCGAAGGTAGCATGGAGTACATGAGTGCGGGTATGGAGGAGATAGATCGTGAGGCTGTTGAGCGTATGCTGGGATTGGATGTGCCTGTCTGGATGCAGTATGGACGCTGGATGGGAGATATTCTTCTTCATGGAACCCTTGGAGAATCCATGCTTGGCGGGTCTACCATCGAGAAGGAGATACTAGACAGGCTGCCAACGACCATTCAGCTTGGCCTTATGGCGCTTGGAATCGCCTTGGTGATAGCGCTGCCAGTGGGCATCTATTCCGCGACTCGCCACGATACGTTCGCCGACTACGTGGGGCGCTCGGTGGCCATAATAGGTCTGTCCACGCCAAATTTTTGGCTAGGAATTATGGTCATGATATTCCCGGCGATCTGGTGGGGCTGGTCGCCATCGATGAAGCTTATTCCTTTCACGGAAGATCCGCTCGGAAATATAGGAATGTTCCTTATTCCCAGTGTGATTCTGGGGACGGCCCTGTCTGCGGGCACTATGCGAATGACCCGCACCATGATGCTGGAGGTGCTCAGGCAGGACTACATTAGGACGGCGTGGTCGAAGGGTCTCAAGGAAAGGGCAGTCATTGTGAGACACGCCATCAAGAATGCCATCATACCGGTGGTTACCTTGGTAGGAATGCAGTTGCCTTTGCTGGTGAGTGGCTCCGTCATCATGGAGAATATTTTCAACCTGCCGGGTCTGGGTCGTCTCATGTTGGATGCGCTCAGTCAGAGAGACTACCCGATGGTTTCCGGTATCAACTTGTTCTTTGGTGTCGTTGTCATAGGCGCTAATCTAGCGATAGACTTGGTCTACCATTATCTTGACCCAAGAGTCCGTTACGAATAGACGGAGGAGCACAATGGGGGTACGTGACACGTCAGGAATACGATCAGGAATGGGTATGCTGAGAAGGCGTACCGGGCTGGATGATTTCCTCATCAGGCTGTGGCAGACCAAACCGTTGGGCACTGCCTGCGGGATTTTCGTTTTGATACTGGTTTTTGTTGCTATCTTTGCCGATGTATTGGCTCCTTTTCCATACTATCAAGTGCACCCGCTAGATACGCTGCAGGCGTCGTCGACCCGATATCTCTTAGGTACCGACCAGTTGGGGCGAGATTTCTTGAGCCGCATTCTCTACGGTGCTCGTCTTTCAATAGCGGTCGGTCTGTCAGCGACTGCCCTGAACGTCGTCGTCGCTGTATTGGTAGGCGGTATTTCCGGATTCCTTGGCGGTAAATTTGACCTGGCTGTGCAGAGATTTGTCGATGCCTGGATGGCTTTCCCGGGGTTGCTCCTACTGTTGACGATCATGTCCCTGGTCGGGCGGGGTGTGCCACAGATAATCCTTGTCCTCGGGATATCAGGAGGCATCGGCGCCTCGAGGATCGTCAGAAGCGCCGTGATTGGCATCAAGGAGAATGTCTACTTTCAGGCCGCGGAAGCGATCGGTAGTCCAAAGGGGAAGACGCTCGTTCGTCATGTCCTGCCGAATATTGCGGCTCCCGTGATTACGATATTCAGTATAAACATCGGGGGGGTGATCATGTCTGAAGCTTCTTTGAGCTTCCTCGGATTCGGTCTGCCAGCCCAGATCCCCAGTTGGGGTGGTCTGCTCAGTCGGGAAGGACGCATCTATATGGAGATGGCGCCGTGGCTGGCTCTCTGGCCTGGCCTGTTCCTGACTGTTACCGTCTACAGCCTAAACATGTTCGGCGACGCGGTGCGGGATCTGCTCGACCCGAGGCTGCGGGGTGGTGGAGGACGCCTTGGTGCCGAAGCCGCCAGAGCGGTTTAGAGAGCCCGCATGCGGGGTGCACGCCGATCTTGTTGCCCGCCAGGCGGGGGGGTGCCAAACCCCGCCAAGTAGAGTTGCCACGCCGCGCCACGGTGTGCTGCCCGGGTAGCGCCAGAAGATTGTCGCCGGTGGCGGGTACTGGATCTGGATTCGACCGACGACACGTGCTGCTTAGCCATATAGATCTACCGGTTCCTCGTTGAAGTTGCGGGTGTTGCGGTTGATCGGGTTGCAGTCGGCGAAGCGGTAGCCGGCGAGCGGCTTGTTGTCGGCGTCGCGCAGTTCCACCCGGATGCTGCCGTAGGTGCCGTCGTCGCCGCTGTGGTGGCCGCTGATGTCGCGCCGCGGATCGGCGTTCACCAGCAGTTCGCCGCCCGGCCAGGTGACCGGCTTGGTCAGTATCGCGCCGGGCTGTTCACCGCTGTACATGGAACAGAACCCGTCGATGCGCAGCGTGGCCAGGCCAATCGCCCCGTACGCCTCCGGGAACTGCGCGCCGTGACCGCCGGCCCTGCCGGAGTAGTAGAACCGCGCAGCACCGTCCCATACAGGCAGGGGCAGTCGCCCTCCCACGGGTATTTGCGCTCCATTACCGGCTTGGGATACTTCTGCGGCTGATGCCACACCCGCTGCACCCGTACGTGGTCGTCGATCAGGCGGTCGTCGAGGAAGAGCTGGCTGTTGCGCAGGTCTCTGGAATGGGCTTCGTCCGTCATCGGTGTCCTCCAGTTGTGTCGTGGCGATGTGGGCGCATGTCGGGTCTGCCGGCTCAGTCGGGGATGTAACGCTCCGGGGTGAACGGGGGCCCGACGAGGTTGTAGGCCGCGAACTCCGACCCCCAGATCAGCTTGGTCGGGCCGAAGGCGTCGTAGAGCAGCCGGATCACCTCGTCGCCCGCTCCGTAGTTGACGATGTTGGTGAGGATTTCGGTGTGCACGTCGTAGCCGTTCACCACCCGCGCGAACACCTCGGGAATGCCGTTCTCCACGTATAAAGCCAGCACGCCGTTGGTCAGCACCACGCGGATGCCCGGGAACTTCCGCAGCACCGCCACCAGCTTGGGGATGAACTCATCGTAGACATTGCCGAACGGGCCGCCGATGTACATCACCACGCCCAGCGCCTACTTCATGGTCGCGGCCGAGCTGTCCAGGTCCCAGTCCGCCTCGCAGCGCACGCTCACGTGGGTATGACTGTCGATGATCATGGTCGATCTCCTTGCTATGAAAGGACGGTGGGTTGGACCTGCAGCGGCAAATCCCGCCAGTAGTACCTGAGCGGGTCGTCCGGCGGCCAGTCGGCGTACAGTTCGTCCCATCTCCGAGCCGTCGGCCAGCGCTCCGTGGTCGCGCTGGTCGGCGGTCTATCGGTTCAGCGCCACCGGCGGTGAACTCGGTGGTGTCGTCTGCGCCTCTGCCATCAGCCAAGAGTTACCACCGGCGCGGTGGTTGAGCAACAGGCGATCCCAAGACCGCCCGAAACCGTGTGCGCCAGGTCCCTGGGCGCCGCAGTCTTGGCCGAAGGCGGTGATCCGAGGCTTCGACCTACGCCAGAATCACTCCGGTGAATCCGGCACCGGCGGCCGACCCCTGGAGGGTTCCATGACCGTCAGTTCGTCGAAATGGTCGCGCAGATAGCCACGATCACGGGCCAACAGGCGGTCGGCGTGAACCTGCGCGTGGGCGCCGATGAGAAAGTCCGGCACGACCCGCCCCGCGGTTCCCCCGCGTGCCAGATACCGCGCAAAGTGCTGCCCCGCCAACACCGCGGCTGCCTCACTGCCGGGCACGAACTCGATGCCGAGATCGTGCAGCATCTCGGTCAGCTCCGTGTCGGACTGCAGTGCAGGTCTGGTTTCCGCGACTACGCTCTCGCACACGATGAGGCGGCCTTCCCGCCGGGTGCGCCGCAATGCCTCCACGGATGCGTTGGCGTGCAGTGCGTCGTCCGTAATGACATCGAGCACCACGGAGGTGTCAACCGCGGTGGTCATCTACTCGCGGATGCGCGCCAGGTAGGCGTCCACCGACCCGCCACCCGGCAATCGGCCACGCCCGCGCCACTTCAGCAGCGGGTCCTCGACTTCCTGTTTCTGCGCCATCAGGTTCCCTCGCACCGCTGCGACTTCGAGCACGGTCCCCGGACGGATTCCGAGCGTTTCTCTGAGTGCCTTGGGGATCGTGATCTGGCCCTTCTCCGAAACGGTGGTTCGGTGACGCTTTTCTTTCATACTGAGAAAATAAGTATTCTTACCTTGATAGTATACCATCTGAGCCGCCACGTTGAACAGAGCCGAGCAGAACCGTGGCGGCCTTGACCATGCGCAGACAACCGTGTCTGCTCAGTACCGTGATGTCGGAGGCAACGACGGATGACCGGGTATTGCAGTTCTTTCCGCTCGGGGTGCCGCATCCGCGGGTGCTGAGCGCGGCGCGGATCCGGCAGTTCAACGAGCTGGGTTACCTGTTCCCGCTGGAGGTGTTCGAGCCGCAGGAGGTGACGGCGATGCGTGCCTACTGCGATGACCTGTTCGCCAAGGCGGTGGCCGCCGGGCACGGCAGCTACGCCATCAACGGCTGGCACTGCCACTGCGCCGGCCTCTACGACCTGAGCACCGAGCCGCGCATCCTGGATCCGGTCCAGGACCTGCTGGGCGCGGACCTGGTGCTGTGGGGCACCCACTTCTTCCTCAAGGAGCCGGGCGCCAGCAAGCGCGTGAGCTGGCACCAGGACGCCTCCTACTGGCCGCTGTCGCCGAGCAAGACCGTCACCGTATGGCTGGCCATCGACGACGCCGACGCCGGCAACGGCGCCATGCAGGTGATCCCGCGTTCCCACCTCAACGCCCAACTCGCCTACAAGCAAAGTTCCGAAGAGGAGAACAACGTGCTGTCGCAGACCACGCTGGACGCCGAAGAGCAGGGCGATCCTCCGGTGACGATCGCGCTGCGCGCCGGGCAGGTGTCGCTGCACACCGACTGGCTGATACACGGCTCCGAGCCGAACCGCTCGTCGCGCCGGCGCTGCGGGCTCACTCTTCGTTTCACCGCCGCCGACGTGCGCGCCCTGAACCCGGACTGGGCAACGCGAAGCGTGATCTGCCGCGGCCGCGACACCGCCGGCCACTGGGCCGATATCCCGCGCCCTACGGGCGAGCGCATTCCCGCACCGCGCCGCAGGTACGGGTAGCGGGCCGGACGCAGGACGCGTACACTCTCGGGGCATGCGCGTTGAGCCGAGCCGCTTCACCTCGGGGCCGGCGCACCATTTCTTCGGCTATTACGGCATCAACGTCTGGGACCGTAGCGGTCGCCACCACCTGGCGCTGGAAACCGACTTCCACCGCCGGCCGCCGACACCCGAGGACCGTGCCCGCGTCGGCTTGGTGGACACGGAGAGCGGCTCGTTCGCGGCGCTGGCCGAGACCGGTGCCTTCAACCTGCAGCAGGGCAGCATGCTGCACTGGATCGACGCCGGCCACGGCGATGAGCTGACCTATAACGTCTGGCACGGCGGGCGAGTGGTGTCGCACGCGCGCGCCCTGCACGGCGGCGCCACGCGCACCCTGGAGGCGCCGGTGGCAGCGGTAACCGCCGACGGCCGCGCCGCGCTGGGTCTCAACTACGCGCGCATGTACCACTGCCGTTCCGTGGTGGGCTATGCGAACGCCATCGACCCGGACACGCTGCCGCTCGCTCCCGAAGACGACGGCCTGTACCGCATCGACCTGCCGAGCGGTCGAGCAGACCTGCTGGTCTCGCACGCCGAGGTGATCCGCGCCGCGGCGCTGCCGGAGCCGCCGACCGGCCTGGTGTGGTTCAACCACGTCATGTTCAACACCGACGGCTCGCGGGTCATGTTCCTGTGCCGGATGCGCCGCCCCGGCGACCGCGGCCTGCGCACTTCGCTGTGGACGGTGCGCCCCGACGGCAGCGAGCTGTCGCAGCAGATCGGCTTCGAGCACAAAATCTCCCACTTCGCTTGGCCCGACCCCGACCACCTGCTGATCTCCACCGATCTGCTCGGCACCATGCAGTTCCTCACCTTCACCGTGGACCGCGGCGACTTCACGCCGTTCGGCGGCGGCGTCCTGCCCGCGGACGGCCACGCCTGCTTCTCCCCCGACGGCCGTTGGCTGGCGTGCGACACCTACCCGCAAGGCAGCGAGCGGATATCACAACTGATGCTGTACGAGATGGCCACCGGCCGCCGCGTCGACATCGGCGGCATGTACTCCGAGCCCGTGTTCACCGGCGACGTACGCTGCGACCTGCACCCGCGCTGGCACCCCGACGGCCACTCCCTCACCATCGACGCCGTCCCCGCCGGCCACCGCCAGATCTACCAGTACGACGTGTCGTCAATCGTCGGCTGACTACCGCGCGGAGAGCCGCATGAGGCATCCGCCGCCAGCGATGCGTGGGATCGGCAGACGGTGCAGACGCTGCAGACGGTTGCGCTGATCGTGAAGTTGCGTGACGATGCGGCATGAGCAATATCCCGGTCGCCAAGCCCAAGGATGGCGTGACGCTGGAAGACTACGGCATCGTTCCGCCTCCCGAGGTACGGGAGCTGATAGCATACGTGCTGCTGTCGGAAGAAGAGATACAGCGCCGGGTTGGCGAGCTTGCCGAAGAGATCGCCCGGATCTACGCGGAGGAGGAAGAGCTCATCCTGCTGCCGATCCTGACCGGCGCTGTCTTCCTGGCCACGGATATCGGCAGGGCCCTGGCCAGGAGCAGCTCACTGAACATCAAGTACGACCTGACCAAGGCCTCCTCCTACGAGAGCAAGACGCAACAGGAGATTCGGATTCAGTTGGAACCGGTCGGCGTGCACGGCAAGAGCGTCCTGCTGCTCGACGACGTGCTCGACCGCGGAACCACCATGGCCACGCTGAAGGGCAAGCTGCGCGAGTGGGGAGCCAAGGACATAAAGACCTGCGTCATGTTCAACAAACTGCCGAACGACCCCGACCAGGAGGTGCTGGCGCAGCGCAAGGCGGCCAGCCCCGACTTCGTCGGCTTCGAGATCCCGCTGGTCGACGGCGAGAGCCCCTGGATCGGCGGCTACGGCCTCGATTCCACCAGCACCTACCACCTGCGCCACCTGCCCTGCCTGGTCGCCATCAAATAATGGAGCGTCATCTGAGGGCGTAACGGAGCGCCCCGGTCGGGCCCACTAGCAGGGCGTCGCCGCGGCGCAACTCCTGGTCCGCTTGCCGGAGCGCCCGTTCGGGCTCGATTGCCACCACCGTGGCGTTGTCGGTGAGCTGCTCGTGGGTGAGGCGTGTCCAGATTTCCTCGACGCTGCGCCGAGCGGTCCAGCGCGGTTCATCGCCGTCTTCCTCGAAGGCGGCGGTCCGCGCCGGCAGTATCGGGTCGTGGGCGCCGTCCGAGGTCATGACGCAGCGGCCGCCGCTCGGGGTGTGCAGGACGTGGCGCTCGGCGAGGATGCCGTCCGGCACGCCGATGACGTCGATCAGGCTGTTGTCGGGCGGCGTCGGCCGGTACGGTTCGGCGGGACGGTCCGTGGTCAGGCGGTCGATCGCGTCGGCGTGCCCGGCGTCGGTGTGATCGGTGGTCAGGCAGCAAAAGGGGCGTCCGGGCTCGATGAAATGGGCGCGCGTATCGCCGATGTGCACGAGCATGCCGCCGCCCCGGTCCCACACCGCGGCGGTCAGTGTGGTGCCGCCGTTCCCGTGCAGCGCCTGCAGCACTTCGTCCTGAGCGGCGGCGAGGGCGCTGGCGAGCATGTCGCGCGGTGTATCGAGGCGGCCCGAGAGACAGCGCTCGACCACCACCCGGACCGTGTGCCGGCTCGACCAGCCGCCGCCCCGCATGCCGCCCATGCCGTCGGCAATCACCGCCGCGCAGCGCGGCGCGAAGCCGAAGGCGGGGATCCACAGCAACGCGGCGCCGCAGTCCTGCTGCTCGGCGCGCGGACCCTGCTGCATGGCTACTGCCAGCGTGTCACCGGCCGCGGCATGCACCGCGCCGTCCGTGTGGCCGGACAGGCTGATCGCCCCGTCGATCCACGCGCGCAACTCTTTGGAGTGCCTTCGTATAGCCATGCCGTCTCTGCGCCGCCCGGCGATCCTGCCCGCAGCCTCGACAGCGTATTGCGGACGCACCGGGCTGTACAGCACACGGACGCACGCGGCACTCCTTGTCGTGGTGACGGCTTGGCCGGACCCGGACGAATGCGCGCAGGCGGCGCAGTCAGGAACTTGCGCGCGCGGCGGCAGCCGGCGGCTCCCACAGCACGTCGAGCGCCGCCGTCAGGTCCAGCGACTCTCCGTACCAGTCGGGGGTGGCGGTGTGGGGGCCGATGCTGATGCCGGCCGCCGCCAGCCGCGCGTCGATCGGCGCCAGCGGAGCCCCTGCCCAACTCGGCAGCGGCGGTTCCGCCGGCAGCGGCTCGCCGTCCGGGCGCAGGAACCGGAACTGCCCATCCGCGTCACCAGGAACCACCCGAAAGCCCCCTTCATGCAGCGCGCGGTGATGGAATCGGCACGCGAGAACGAGATTCTGCAGCCTCGTTGCGCCGCCGTCGGCCCAATGTTCGACGTGGTGAGCATCGCAGCGGCGCGACTCGCAGCCCGGGAACTGGCACTGGCCGCGGTCGCGGCTGTGCAGGGCGCGGCGCAGGGCGCTCGGCACGGTGCGCGTCCTGCGCCCGACGTCCAGAACCTCGCCATCGACTCCGTGGCTCAGCACCACGACGCCGGCATCGCAGCCCACGCGTCGGGCCGTCTCCCTGCCGAGATGGAGCCCGCCCACCTGTTCGATAACGCCGAGGCCGGCGTCCAGGTCCGTATCCGTGTCCGGCGCAATTTTCGCGGAAACGTGAGCCGTGGCGGCTGTCGCCGGCCCCAGAGTTGACGGGTCCTTCGCGACACTTGGCATGGTGCTCGCGTCCGGACAAACTCCATGGTCCCGCGTTTCCGCGGCAACGTGCGACGCCGCGTGCGCGGCAGTGGCGGGCGGCTCCATCGCCGGGCTGACGGTCCGCCTTCCCGCGGCAACGTGCGGCGGCGCGTCCGCAGCAGCGGGGGACGGCGTCGTTGCCGCCGGGCCGGCCGTCCGCGTATCCGCGCAACCGCGCCGCGTCTCGCCGGCGGCCTCGCGGGCGGCGAAAGTGTCCGCCTGCACGTGTACGGTCACCTGGAAGCGGTCGGCGGAGTTGCCCGGATCGAGCCCGCCGGCCAGCGCGCTCTCCGCCCCCCGCCCCCGCGCCTCGGCCCCCCGCCGCGCCGGCCGGGGGCCGGTCGCGGGGAAGGGGGCGGCGGAGTTGCCCGGATCGAGCCCGCCGGCCAGCGCGCTCTCCGCCACCAGCCCGAGCGCATCGGCCCGCCGCTGCGCAGTCGTGGACTCGCCGCCCTCCGCGCTCGCCGGCACCTGCTCCAGTGCCGCCTCCACGGCGCGCAGCAGGACCGCTCCCACCTCCGCCGGCAGCCGGCCGCGCAGCACTACCATGCCATCATCGTCCACCTTCATGCTTAACGTCCGGCTCGCCAGCAGCACCTGCTCGGCATCGGGCAGCGCATCGCGATCCGCTCGCCGCCACCCCCGTACCAGCCGCTCCACGTGCGCGGCGGTGGCGCTCAAGGCCACCGCCAGCAGCCGCGCCTCGGTGGCGGGCGTGGCCACCCGCGTCAGCGCGCGCACCTTCGAGTAGGACAACTGGCCGCGCGCCATGGCCGCGGCAATGTGGTTCAGGTCGGCCAGCGCGGCGGCCACGCGCAGCTTCTCGCGCGCGGCACCGAGGGCGAGGCCGGTGCGCCAGTTCAGCCAGTGCGCGCACGAGCGCCACCCCTCCCAGCCGTAGCGGCGGTCGAACTCGCGCAGTTGGCACAGCAGCTCGTAGTTTGCCGCGTCGATGCGCGCCGACAGCTCGGCGATCTGGTTCCCGAGGCGTTTCAGCTCGGGCTCCTGGGCCTGATCCGGCGGCCGGACTATCACCGTCGACTCAGGCCGCTCGGGAGCCGTCGCGTGGCGTGCAAGGGTGATCGTGTTGTGTTCCATGATGCATCGTACACCCGGATTTCACCCGCCCCTTCACGGCCCGAGGAGCCGTCGGAGGACGGATTTTGGCTTTCGGGGTCAATACGTGCGGCCGAGCCAGGGAGAAGCCGGCCACGCGCACCGTGCGCGAAATCCTGGCTGGAGTCGGCACGCGGCTCACTTGGACCGCAAGAACCATGTCAACCCCAAATCCACGAAATCAGCAACTTTTTTCGCGCCAGTCTCGGCACGGAAGCGAACGTCTGTCGACGCCCCTGGCCCAGGACTCACCCCGGTCGCCGGGCGGAGACGCGAACGCGCCTGTCAGGTTCACACCGCCTGAATCGGGGCGCGCGAGTGGTAATGTCCAGGGGAGGAGAAGCGCTCGATCATAAGCGGGCGCTGGACCTGGGCGCAGCGATCGTCAGGCCGAGCGTCGGACTTTGGACGCAATCGAACCGAGAGCCGAGGGTGAGGGTGAGATCGCCCTGGTAAAGCGGCTGGTCGTACTCAGGGCCGCCGTAGCACGCCGAAGCACCCGTCCATGGGTAGCGGCAGGGTTAGTCGCGTCGTTGCCTGGTGCCGAGGACTTCGCGGTTCACCACGTACTCCGGGTCGAGGACGCCGTCGCAGGCGTCCACCACGTTCTGGGCGGCGCGCACGTTCATCCGGTACACCGCCTCGGTGGTCAACCCGGCAACGTGTGGCGTGAAGATGGCGTTGTCCAGCGTGAACAGGGGGTTGTCCGGGGCCGCCGGTTCCTGGTCGAACGCGTCGATGCCGGCACCGCCGATGCCGCGGTCGCGCAGCGCCAGGTACAGTGCCGCCTCGTCGATAATCCCGCCGCGCGCGGTGTTGACCACGAACGCGGTGGGCTTCATCGCCGCCAGCTCGGGCGCTCCCACCATGCCCGCTGTCTCCGGGGTCTTGGGGCAGTTCACGGTCAGGATGTCGATCTGCGGCAGCGCCGCGCGCCAGTCGGCGGCCGCGTCGGCGCCGGTGGCCGCGATGTCGGCGTCGGCCACGAACGGGTCGTGCACCAGCACCTCCATCTCCATCGCCCGCAGCCGGCTGACCAGCAGGCGTCCGATGCGCCCGAGGCCGAGCACCAGCACGCGGCGGCCGGCAAGGTCCACGGGGCGTACCAGGCGCGCGTCGTTCCAGGCTCCCGCGCGCAGGCGCGCGTCCTGCACGTGGCTCTGCTTGGCGAGCGCCAGCATCAGGTGCAGGGCGTGCTCGGCCACCGACACCGAGTTGGCGGTGCCCACCACGGTCAGCGGAATACCCGCGCGGGTGAGCGCCGCCACGTCCACGTTGTCGTAGCCGACGCCGCGGCGCGCCACCACCTTCAGCGTGCCGCGCGCGGTCTCGATGACGCGCTCGGTCATCGGCGCCAGCCCCAGCACCAGCCCGTGCACGCCGGGCAGGTGGCGCAGCAGTGCGCTCTCGGTCTGTTCCTCGACCACCCGGACGTCGATGTCGTCGCGCGGGCCGAACACCTCATCCATTCCCTCGGCCATGGCCTGGTTGACGAGCACGATTTGCATGCGCCGCACGCTATCCGCATTGCGGGCTGGTGAGCAAGCGCGAGGGCGGGCGGTGCAACGGGGGGAGTGAGAGCGGGTTAGCGACCGGTTCCACGTAGATGGCGTAGAGGCGCGGATCCTCCGGGCGTATACCCGCGTAGTTGAGGGGGATGAGGATGGGTCCGCAGGTTCCGTCCACCAGGACAAACAGAAGACCCGGCGGGGCGCGCCGGGTCTCACAAACGAGAAATCGGACGGTCTACGCGGCTACTGGGCGTAGAACCACGCCCCGGGGACGTGCGCCTGCCAGGCGTAGGTCTTGCCAACCACGTTCCTGAGGTTGTTGTTATAGGGGTTGAACGTCAGGTCCGGGTTCTGGTTCATGCCGCCGATTGTCCACAGGTGGTTCAGATTGATGTCGTACACCTCCTGCAGCATCCCCTCGCGCACGCCAGCATCCGGTTCCGGCTGGAACTCATTGACGATTTCCCACAACCGCTCGACGTCGGCCTGAAGTTCCGCGGGAGGCGCCTCGCCCTCCTCGCCGCCGGAAATCACCCAGGCCGCCCAAGCGTTGCTGACCGCCCAGTAGCCGCCGGCGTAGGGGACCAACTCGTCGTCATCGATGATGGGTGCGGTAGCGCTACCGCCGTACGACTTGCCGACGATGATCTCGTACCTGCCCTCGTCCCGCTCCGGGTTCTGGCCGCCCGGCACCATCGGCTTCACTGTAACGTCGAGCCCGAGATCCTTCCAGGTCTGGGCGTACATCTCGGTCATCTCCACCGCGCCGATGCGCCAGCTCTCCACCAGCGCCACCAGCTTGATCGGCTGGCCGTCGGGCCGCAGCCGGGCAGACCGGTCGCCATTCCACTGCAGACCCAGGCCGTCCAGCAGCCGGTTCGCTTCATCCGGGTCGTACTCGGTATATACCATGTACGTGTCCGACCATCCCTCATCCTTGTAGGTGGGGCCGACCTGCGCCGGAATCGCCGAGCCGCGAAACACGACCTCGTTGATCTCTTCGCGGTCGATACCTACCGAAAGTGCTACCCGGAAGTCTTTCTGGTTGAACAGCTCGCGGTAGAAGGGATCGGCATGGGTCAGGTTGAGATTGATCGACCCGATGTTTATCACCGCGCCGCGGGAGGTGCGCACCGTGAAGTTGCCCTGCTCCTCGTATTCCTTGAGCAGCGCGTAGGTCTCCGCGGACCAAAGGTCGAGCAGCTCGCCGGTGATGTAGTCGATTTCCCCGGCGATCACCTTGAGCTTCATCGCTTCCCGCTCCACCAGCACGCTCTCGATCTCGTCGATGTAGGGGAGTTGATTTCCCGCCAAGTCGATCTTCCAGTAGTAGGGATTGCGTACCATCCGGTTTACCGGCGCCATGCCGTCGGTGAGCACCAGCCAACTGCGAATACTCGGCATGTCGGGGTTCTCGTTTATCACCCACGTCTTCTTGGAGCTCCAAAGGGTCACCCAGTCCTCGTAGCCCTCTTCCTTGATGCGACTGTCGAGGTCGGCCTTCGCGGCGTAGTCGGGATGGAACTGGCTCAGGTAGTGTTCCGGCAGTGCGACGACCTGCCAAGTCTGGGCAAGGATCATCGGCCAGTAGCCGAACGGCGACGGGAATGTCCACTTGACCGTGTAGTCGTCGATCTTGGTGGGCACTCCCATTTCGCCCCCGATTTTGAGTTGACCCAGACCGCTCGGCCGCAATTCCGGGTTGCTGGCATCCGCTTCGTACATGAAGATGTAGTCGTCGGCGTTATACGGCTCGCCGTCGCTCCATTTCATGCCCTCGCGCATGTGGAATGTAAACTCGGTAGCATCGGCGGACACGTCCACGCCGCGCAGGATGTTCGGTCCAGTTTCGGTCAGCTCCGGGTTCCACGACAGCGCGAACTCTTCCATGAACTTGCCGACCGTCAGCACCAGGCCGGTCACGGTGCCTTCGTGCGCTGTCCTCAGGGTCCCGCCGTAGGATCCGATCTCGGTGCGCACCACCACCAGGGGCTGGGAGGGAACGCGCTCGTCCACCGGCGGCAACGTGCCCGCGGCAACCATCTCGGCAAGCATCGGGGCCTCATGGAATTCCGTGAGGATAGTGCCGGTCACGAGTGCCATTGCCTCAAGATCGGCGAACTGCGAGTGCTCCGGATAGAGCCCGGTCGGGGCTTCCTCCATCGCGGCGCTCGCACCACTCTCGCTGGCAGGACTGGCCACCGCCAGGACGCCCACTGCCAGGAGCGTCGTAACCATTGCGACAACACGTTTCATATTACACCTCCTCGTGTGCGGCGAACCGCGGACGTTGCTGCCAGCCTGCGTGAGTATTCTCTAGAACACGGTCCGAAAACGAAACTTATCCAACCTATTCCGGCCGTATCCCCCTGTCAAGTGCGCGGGCACCCCACCCACGGCCCCCGCGTAGCCACGCGCACTCCGCGCTGCCCACGCCGCGGAAGGCGGCCCGGGTTACAGGTTTCCGTACGGGTCGGCCGCGTCGCGCAGGCCGTCACCCAGGAAGTTGAAGCCCAGAATGCTCACCACCACGAAGATCGCCGGCGTCAATATCCAGGGAGCCTTGGCCAGGGTCTCGATGCTCTGCGCCTCCTGCAGCAGCACGCCCCAGCTCATCGCCGGCGCCTGCATCCCCAGCCCGATGAAGCTCAACGCGGTCTCGGCCAGGATCATTCCCGGCACCGCCAGCGTCACCGACGCGATAATGTGGCTGATAAACGACGGCAGCAGGTGGCCAAATATGACCGCGCCGTCCCTGGCTCCGGCAATCCGCGCGGCAACCACGAAGTCCTCGCTACGTAACGCCAGGAACTTGCCGCGGACTACCCGCGCCATGCCGGTCCAGCCGACCAGCGAAAGAATCACCACGATCGCGAAGTAGGTGGCGGTGATCGACCAGTGATACGGCAGCGCGGCCCGCAGGCCCATCCACAGCGGAATCGTCGGAATCGACTGGAGCGCCTCGATGAGCCGCTGAATGAGGAGATCGAGCCGGCCTCCGTAGTAGCCCGATATCCCTCCGAGAATGATCCCGATGAGCAGGCTCAGCGTGACGCCGAGCAGCCCGATCGTGAGCGAGACGCGGCTGCTGAACACGATGCGCGAAAACAGGTCGCGCCCGCCCCGGTCCCGGCCAAGCGGCGAAAACACCCCTTCGTCGGTGCCGAACAGGTGCAGATTGCCGGGGATGAGTCCCCACAGCATGTAGGGATCGCCGTGCACGAAGAGCCGAATCGGATACCGCACCGAGCGATCTTCATGGTAGATGATCTGCCAGTTCTCGTTGACCGATTTCTCCAGCCGGTACACGAACGGCCGCAGATGCAGCTTGCCGCTGTCGTCAATCAAGCGCGGGCGCAGGATCGGAGCCAGCACCAGATCCTTGTCGAATTCGTTTGGATCGTACGGCGCTACGAACTCGGCGCACAACGCGGCCAGGTAGAAGATCCCCAGCAGTATCATCGAGGCCATCGCCAACCGGTGTCTGGCGAGTTTCCAGCGAAACAGTTGCCACTGAGAAGCAACGTAAAACCGCTCCTCGGAGGGCCGTATTGAAGTGCCCTTCATAGCGCGGACTCCCTGATGCGGGGGTCGCTCCAGGCCAGCAGCAGGTCCGAGATGATGGTGCCAATCACCGTCAGCGTGCTCAGAATGAACACGATGCTCCCGGCCAGGTACATGTCCTGGGTAAGCAGCGACTGCAGGAATATGGGGGCAAGAGTCGGCAGCCCCAGCACCAGGGCGGTCAGCAGTTCGCCGTTCACCAGCCCCGGTAGCGTCCAGCCGATCGTGCTCAGGATGGGGTTGACCGCGATCCGCACCGGGTACCGGAACAGCAACCTGCGCTCGGCCAGGCCCTTGGCGCGGGCCACGATTACGTACTGCTTCTTCAACTCGTCCAACAGGTTTGCCCGCATTACCCTGATCAGGCCTGCGGTTCCGGCGGTGCTGATAACGACCACCGGTATGATCAGGTGCTTCAACAGGTCGATGAATTTGGCGAAGCTCCACTCTGCGGAGAGGTACTCCTGCGAGAACAGTCCCACGACCGCCTTGCCGGATACCAGAAAGAACAACCATAGGAACAGCAGTGCGAACAGGAAGTTTGGAATGGCGAGGCCCACGAAGCCGACGAACGTGGCCAAGTAGTCGCTCAGCGAGTACTGGTGGGTGGCCGCGAGCACGCCGATCGGGATCGCGATCAAGTAAACGAACACCAACGAAACCGAGGAGAGGAGCAATGTCCAGGGAAGCCGCTCGACGACCAGTTTCCCGATCGGCTTGGTCCACATGAACGACACCCCGAGGTTGCCCTGCACCAAGTTGCGGAGCCACTTGAGATACTGCACGAACACCGGCTGATCGATGCCGTAGCGCTTGCGCATTGCGGCGACTTCTTCTTCGTCGAGAAAGCTGCCCGATTCCCTGGCCTGGGCCACGGTGACGGTAACGAAATCGCCCGGAGGAAGCTGGATGATGAGGAAGGCAACGATGGAGATGATCAGGAGCGTAGGAATCGCCAGCAGGATCCGCCGGCCAAGGAACAACAGCATCAGTGCGACCGGCCGGCAGCGGCGTTCCGTGACCGTTCGCCACCACGGGATGGCGCACTGCGCAGAGCCGGCGGACGGCAATTTCGGGTTGGACGACCGGTGCGTGACGACCTCATATCCCATTGCGTGACGCGCGAACCGATGACGGCCATCTGCTCTTGTACCCTACAGACGCGGCCCCTTTCAAGCTCGTTCGGAACTCCGCTAGACCTCCGCTGGCCGCGTGAAGCAGAGAGATCGTCACCGGATGGCCCGCTGATGCGCTGAGAACGACTCCGCGGCTCGCTGATGGTCGCGATACCTTCGCCGTCGGTCCGGCCTACGCGGCGGGTTCTACGTAGATGGCGTAGAGGCGCGGATCCTCGGGGCGGATGCCCGTGTAGTTGAGCCGGATACGGATGGGTCCGCCGGTTCCGTCCACCAGGCGGCGGTTGCGCCAGGCGACCGGCTGCCTGAGGCCCGACTCCAGCGGCAGGCAGTCGCCGGCCGCGTACCCTGCGACGGGGCGGAAGCGCTCACTCAGGATCTCCACGGTGACCTGTGCGTACTCTGACAGGCCGTCGATGTTCAGGAGCACCTGCGCGGGCCGGCTGCCCAGGTCGATGGGCGCGGAGATCAGGTGGCAGCCGCCGGGAACCTGCAACTGGCGCCGGTCGAACGGCTGCAGGTAGCCGAGGCGGTCGCGCTGCCAGGTGGCTACGCGCACGCCGTCGCTCAACTGCTCCGGCCACGGCGCGTACCAGTACAGGGTCTCGCCGCCGATGTTCTCGAATCCCTGCCCCTGGGCCAGGGATGCGTGCTTGAAGTTCCACGGCTGCGGCAGGTGGTTCATGCCGTCCTCGGCGGCCGCCACCATCGGGAAGTCCGGAATCGGCTCGCTGTAGTGCAGGCCGTCGTTGCTCACCACCAGGCCCAGGTCCATCTCCACGTGGCGGCGGTCGTTGTTGGCGGGGCCGTGCCACTGGCCGTACAGGCCGACAATCACATTGCCGCGGTTCCACAGCGCCGCCCCCAGGTGCACCTGCTCGCCACCCGCGAACGTCTCCCGGTAGGGGCGCGGCGGAATGTCGTCGCGCCGCAGCCCCAGGCACGACGCCTCGATCCAGTGCTCGAAGTCGTACGACAGGTAGGTCACCAACTGGCGCGGCGCTCCGAAGTGGCTGCCGCCGTGCGCGCTCAGCAGGTAGCAGCCGTTGAACTTCGTGCCGCCGGCGGGCTCGCACTGCGGTGTGCCCGGCCCGACGTCGAATTCGCGCCAGCGCAGCCCGTCGGACGAGAACAGCACCCCGAACAGCCGCGGGCGGTCCTTGGTCTCGATCACCGCCTTGAAGCGCCGCTCCGGGTCGGGGTCGTCGGGGTCGTGGTACACCACGCAGGCCACGATCGAGTGCGCGCCGCCAAGCATGTCCACCAGGTTGTTGTGCCGCGAGCCCTGGTACTCCACCAGCCCCAGGTCCGGCTTCTCCCAGGTATACCCGTCGCGGCTCCTCGCCAGGCACACCCGCTGGTGCCAGTGGTCGTCGTCGCCCTGCCCGAGGTACCACATCCACAGTTCGCCGCCCACGCGCAGCACCGTGCCGTAGTAGATGACCCGCTTGCTGTCCGGCGCGCCGGGCTCCCCGAGCGGCACCACGATGCGCGTGCGGTCCACCGGCGTCTTGAACCCCACCAAGTGCAGCCGCACCCCGTTGCGAAACGGCAGGCCATGGTCGTCGAACGCAAACAGCACGATCCGCTCGGTATCGACGTGCCCCGGATTGCTCTTGATGATCACGACAGGTCTCGGCTGCGGGTCTCGCGCTCGGCGCGGATGAACTCGACAACGTCGATTGCGGAAGAAGCTGCACCATGATGCACGAGGAATCCCTTCTTTTTTCTCAGCGTCGGTTCGCTTCCGATCCTGCGCAGCTTCAAGCCGTCGTCGAGGGCCTCGATTTCCAGTTCCGTTCCGGCCACCAGGTCGAGCCGATCACGGAATTGCCTCGGAACCACGATACGTCCGGCACGGTCGATGGTGACTCTCATGGCATCACGGTACCAATCGAGGTATCCGCCGTGTCAAGATCGGTTGCCTATGACCCTCGATAGTGCTGCCGCAGCGCGCTGGGTAGCCCGCCGCCATGAACAACGCCGGCAATGTCTTCGTCGCCTGCTGCTGTCGGCGCAACGCGAAGTAGGCGCGCGTGCGTTGTAGTGTGAAGGCCATGCAGATTCGAATGCGCCGCCTCGCGGCGGTCACCGTTACGCCGCGCACCACCTGGGTGTTCGCGGAACTGGGCGGCGGAAACGGCGCCGTCACGACCGTGGAGATTACCCTCGGAGACCGCTCCGCGCAGGTCGCCAAGCTGCTGGCCGAGTTGGTGGCGGCGCTGCGGGGGTGGGAGCCGGCCGCTGAGGAACTGGTAGCGGAGCGGCTGGGTCTGACGCGACAGCGGGTCGGACGCGACGTCGTGCTGGCGACCGCGGTCAGTGCGCTGCGTACCGCCGTGGCACAGCTCGACGCCGAACGGGCGGGGGTAAGCCTGCACCGCTTCCTCGGCGCTGAGGTAGCCACGAGCGTGGAGTTGTACGCCAACATCAACCGCGCCCTGCACGGCACCGGCCGCGCGCCGGCGGACTTCGCGCGCGCCGCGGAGCGGGCCGCCCGCGCCGGCTTCCGCTCGTTCAAGTGCGCGCCCTTCGACGAGGTCTCCTCCACGTTGCCGCCGGACCGCATCCTGAGCGCAGCCGCGGCCGGGCTGGCACGGGTGCGGGCGGTGCGCGCCGCCATCGGCCCCGCCTCCCGCCTGCTGGTGGACTGTCACAGCCGCTTCACGGCCGCCACGGCTCCGGCAATCGCCGCCGAACTGGCGCGGGCCGGGGTCGGCTGGTTCGAGGAACCGCTGCAGCCGCGCACGGCGGCCGCCGACCTGGCGGCAATCGCCCGCCAGGCGCCAATGCCCGTGGCTGGCGGCGAGTCCGGCTACGGCAGCGCCTTCTTCGATCGCCTGCTCGAAACTGGCGCCGTGTCCATCATCATGCCGGACATCAAGCACTGCGGCGGAGTGGGGGAGGCGGTGCGCGCCGGGCGCGCGGCCCTGCGCCAGGGCGGCGCATTCTCGTTGCACAGCCCCTCCGGCCCGGTCTCGCTGCTGGCGAGCGCCCACGTCACCGCCGCCGTACCGGGCGCCCTCCCCCTGGAGCACGCCGTCGGCGAGGCCGAGTGGCGTTCTGAGCTGATCAGCCCGGCTGAACGCATAGAGAACGGCCACCTCCATATGCCGCCCGGAGCGGGTTTGGGCGCAACCCTCGACTGGCCCGCAATCGTTCGCCACGGCCGCGTCTGGACACCGTAGAGCGCTCCCGTTCAGCCGCGACGACGGCGACTGCCGTGCGGTCGCGGTGCGAGTTGAACCTCCCGCATGGTTTCGCCGTCGTCGAAGGTGACGGTCAAGCTGCCCCCGAGGGCGCGGGCGTACGCTTGCAGCGTCGACAGACGCACGTTCTCGCGCCGTTCCAGCTTGGACACGTCCGACTGCGTGATTTGCAGGCGCCGTGCGACCTGCGCCTGGGTCAGACCGAGGCCGCGTCGGAGCGCTGCGAGGGTGACCGGCCGTGCGGCGATCGGATCGCGCTCGCGTGCTCGACAGCGGTCGATCCATGCACGCCACAACGGCGAAGTGCCGTATTGGGGATAGGCGTCGATGAGGCGTGTCACCGCGTTGGCGAGGTCGCCCCACGGGTTGCGACGGATGGCTCTGGCCAGCGGCTGCCAATCCTGCAGGTCGCCTCGTTCCAGGGTATCGGCGATCGCAACCAGAGGCAGCTGTTCAGCGGGCAGGTCCGGAGGCACGTCAAGGTGGCGGTGAATCATGGAGCGTCCTCGGGCGGGTCCGCGACTCGATCGAGTACTCCCACCGCGATTCTGCGGCACCAGTCCGCAACCGTCTGCCAGTTCTGCCAACGCCGGTCCAACTTGCGATATGAGGTCAGATCGACACTCGACAGATCGTCCGGGTTCGGTTCGGCGAGTTGCCTGGCGACCTGGGTGGCAATCCGCCGTCCACCGGGACCGATCTGATCGGCGTAGTAGTCGTCCATCGCGATTACCTGCGAAACTGCGTTGCCTTCGCCGAGGCGGGCGCCGAGCGCGGCAGTATCCAGGTAGTCTCGCGTCGCGTTGCGGATCAGACACAGCCAGGCCTTGATGCGGAAGATCTCTGCCAGCGTAGGCACCTGCACGGCAAGGCGTCCCACTCGCACCCGCTCCACCTCCAACGGGCGCCGTCGGATCAAATTCCTCACCCCCGTCTCCACCCCATCAAGGCGGCCCAGGATCAACACCGGCCGCCGTATCCGGGCGGTGATCCAGCCTTGGGTAGCTTCGAGATCGGCCAGGATCTCGTCGAAGCGCCTCTTCAGATCGGCCACCACGTGATCGTCATCGAGTGACATCCGGTGGCCGGCGTGGTGGGCTGCCGCGGTGCCGCCGACCAAGACCGCGTCGGGCACCAACTCCTGCAGGCGAGCCGCGGCTTCCAATACTTCCTGCATCCCGGCCCGGTACATCGATAGTGAGCTTAATCACTATACGCGGTGAGCGGCAACACGAGTCGGAATGCGTACGGAAGCGTCGGTCAGGGGCCGAGCATGAGAGCTCGGCACACGCGGGTGAGGCGTTCGAGTTCGTCGAGCGGCATCGATTCCTGGTTGGTGTGGATGTCGAGGTAGCCGACCGAGATGACCGCCGTGGTCAAGCCCTTGGCGTTGAATTCGTTGGCATCGCTGGTGCCGCCGGAGGTCGCGAGGCGCGGGGTCAGCCCGGCTGCGCGGATCGCCGCCTGGGCCCGCCGCACTACCGCGTCGCCGGGAGTGAAGCGATAGCCGGTGGTGGAGTTGACCGATTCCACCTCGATGCCGCCGTCGAACGCCTCGGCTCCCAGCCGGCAGCACTCCAGCAGGTGCGCTCGATGGGCTCCGAACGCGCCTTCATCGAGGCTGCGTACCTGCAGCTTCAGTTCGGCGCACGCCGGGATGATGTTGGATTCCTCGCCGCCAGTGAGCACGCCGGCGTTGGCGGTGGTCTGCGCGTCGACGCGGCCGAGCCGCATGCGGTCGATGGCGCGCGCCGCCATCTGCACGGCGCTGCGCCCCGACTCCGGTTCGGTGCCGGCGTGCGCGGCCCGCCCGCGGAAGGTGACGAGCAGTGTCTCCGACCACGGACTGGCCAGGATCACGCCGCCGACCGGTCCGTCCACGTCCGCAATGAACGCCAGCCGCGAGCGCACCGGGGCAACGTCGAACGCCTTCGAGCCGATGTGGCCGACATCCTCGCCCACGGTGAACAGCAGTTCCACCGGCGGGTGGGCCACGCCCTCGGCGGCGATCGCCTCGACCGCTTCCACGATGGCGGCCACCGCGGCCTTGTCGTCGGCGCCGAGCACGCTCGACCCGTCGGTGTGCACGGCGCCGTCGCGAATCACCGGCTCCATGCCGGGCGTGGGCCGCACCGTGTCGGTGTGCGCGCACAGCAGCACCGGCTCCCGATTTGCCTTGGCGCCGGTCCCCGGCCAGTAGCCGAGCACGTTGCGGTGCGGGTCCGCCCACAGGCTGATCCCGGCGCGCAGCAGCTTGGGGCGCAGCGCGTCCACCACCGGATCCTCGTTGGGATGGTAGCTGTCGATGCGCAGAATTGCCAGGAACGTGTCGAGCAGTCTCGCGGTGTCGATCATGGTTAGCGCACCTTAACAGAAGGTTTACCGGGCATTCACGGCGCCGCGGCGCCGGCGGGGTAGGTTGTAGACAAGGGGGCGATGAGATGACTGACACCCTGCCTCGGGCCGAGAATCCGACCCGGCACCTGACCCTGCAATACCTGCTGCTGGCGTTCTCCCAGTTGCACATCCGCCACGAAGCGCTGCGCTGCCTGGACGACCTGCTCACCTTTCTCGCCGCCGCCCCTCGCGAGCCGATGCCGGACGGCCGCACCCGCGGCGAACTGGCCGCCGAGTACCTGGACGGACTCGGCCGCGACGGCCGCTGCCGCGACTGCGAACTCCAGTGGCTGCACGACGACCCGGAGTTCAAGGACACCCTGGAGCACCACCGGGCCCTGTTACGGGGGCGGTAGATCGAGGAAAGGGTTCTCGATGGTGACGCATGAGCGTGGGATATAGTGGCATACCATGGATGACCTGCTTTGGTTGGATGCGACGGCCCAGGCGGAATTGGTGCGCAGCGGAGAGGTTGCGGCGGGGCGGGGGGGTGGCGGCGGGCGAACTGGCCGAGGCCGCCATAGCGCGCATAGAGCGGCTCGATCCGCGGATCAACGCGGTAATCCTGCGCCGTTTCGAACGGGTGCGCGAGGAGGCCCGGGGCGGGCTGCCGGACGGGCCGTTCCGGGGCGTGCCGTTCCTGGTCAAGGATTCGCTGTGCCAGATCGCGGGCGAGCCGCACCACGCCGCCATGCGCGCGCTAAAGGACGCCGGCTACCGCTCAAGCCACGACAGCTATCTCGGGGCACGCTACAAGCGCGCCGGCTTCGCCATCCTCGGCAAGAGCAACCTGTCCGAGCTGGCGCTGAGCCCGATCACCGACTCGGTCGCGTACGGGCCGACCCGCAACCCCTGGGACCTGCGGTGCACTGCCGGCGGCTCCAGCGGCGGCGCGGCGGCGGCGGTGGCGGCCGGCTTCGTGCCGGTGGCGCACGGCGGCGACTCCGGCGGCTCGATTCGGATTCCGGCCAGCGCTTGCGGGGTGGTCGGCCTGAAGCCGTCGCGCGGGCGTATCACGCTCGGTCCCGACTTCGGCGAGCGCTTCGGCCAGAAGAGCTGCGAGCACGTCCTGACCCGCTCGGTGCGCGACTCGGCGGCGGTGCTGGACGCGTGCGCCGGTGCCGCGCCCGGCGATCCGAGTATCGCGCCGCCGCCGGTGCGCCCGTGGCGCGACGAAGTAGGCGCCGACCCCGGCCGCCTGCGCATCGGTTTCCGCACGCTACGTGCGGACGAACGCGGGTGGGACGCGCCCTGCGCCGCCGCGGTCGCGTCCACGGCCGCCCTGTTGGCGGATCTCGGCCACGAGGTGGAGGACGACCGCCCGGCCTGTCTCGACGTCCTGGAGGATCGCTCGATGATCGAGACGATGCACGTGATCAAGTACGTGCACGTGGCCAGCGAACTCGCCCGCCTCGGCGCGCTGATAGGACGCGAACTCGGGGCCGGAGACGTGGAACCGAATACCTGGAGCGCGGCGGATGCGGCCCGCCACGTGAGCGGCGTGCAACTGATGCAGGCGATGGCCGAGCAGCACCGCTACGCTCGCCGGCTGGCCGGATGGTGGGAGGGCGACTTCGACATTCTCGTGACGCCGACGCTGGCCACCCTGCCGTTCCGTTTCAAGGAGAGCGGGGTAGAGCCGGGGCGCCTGCGCAAGCTGGACCTGTCCGGAGCCGGCGGCGAAGACAAGCCGCTGGGCCTGGCCACCTTCACCGGCCACTACAACCTGTCCGGCCAGCCCGCCATCTCCCTGCCGCTGCACTGGAGCGGCGACGGCGTCCCGGTCGGCGTACAGTTCATCGCCGCCTACGGTCGCGAGGACCTGCTGTTCAGGCTGGCCGGCCAGCTCGAAACTGCGCGCCCGTGGGCCCACCGCCGCCCCCCCGCCGTCACGCCCGTCACGCCCGTGTGACGGCGCGGCCGCCTCGTCCTGTCTGCGCTACACTGGCGCCGTCCCGTCATATGAGGAGAGAAACATGGAACGACCCAGGATCATCGTGGTACACGGTCCCGGCCGGCGCTTTGGCCCGCGGATAGAACAGTTCTGGACCACGCGGGCGGCGGAGGTGCTGGATTCGTTCGCCGAGCGCGTGGAGGTCCACCTGCAAGCGGAGCAGACGCCGGACCAGCGCGCCGCGCAGGTGGACGCGGCGCTCGCCGATGCCGACGGCATGGTGCTGCGCGGCTGGGGACCGCAGGGCCTCGGCTACCTGTCCGCCGAGCGCATCGCGCGGGGGGCCCGCGGGGCACGGCCTACCGGCCCGCCGACCCCACCGCGCGGGCGCCGCGGCTGCGCTACATCGGTTCCACCTGCCATTACGCGCAGGCCACGTTCATCGACGTGGAGGCGGCGATTGCGCGCGGCATCGCCATCAGCGAGACGGCGCCGGTCATGTCGCCGTTCGTGGCGGAGTACGAACTGGCGCTGGTGCTGGGCACGCTGCGCAACCTGCCGCAGGAGCATGCCACGGTGGGCGCCAACGGCTGGGTACGCTGGGGCGACCACCCCGAGCTGGCCGAAGTGCCGGAACGGCTGCAGGGCCGGCGGGTCGGGCTGGCCGGATTCGGCGAGATCCACCGCCACCTGGCGCGCATGCTGGGCCCCTTCGACACCGACCTGGAGGCGTTCGATCCCTACATACCGGCCGAACGGATTGCGGCGGCGGGCGGCCGCAAGGTTACCGACCTGGTAGCCATGGCCGCGCGCAGCGAGGTGTTCTGCGTTGCCATTCCGCCCACCCCGGAGACCATCGGCATCATCAGCCGGGACGTGATCATGGCACTGCCGCGCAACGCGGTGTTCGTGCTGGTGTCGCGCATGGCGGTGGTGGAGCAGCCGGCGCTGCTCGAACGGCTGACCGCGGGCGAACTGCGCGCCGGCATCGACGTGTACAGCCCGGAGCCGCCGCCGGCGGACGACCCGATGCGCACCCTGCCCAACGTAGTGCACACGCCGCACCGCGCCGGCGGCACCTATGGCGCGCACCTCGGGGTGTTCCTCGGCCAGTGCCACGAAGCGCGCCGCCTGTTTGCGGGCGAACCGCTGCGCTACCCGCTGCGGCCGGAAATGGTTGCCATCTTCGCCAAGGCAGGCAGCGCCCGCTGACCCTACCCGGCGTGCGCGCGGGAGGCGCGGCGCATGGAGGCGCGGCGCTTCAGGCGCAACCCGGCTCGTCCGCGCCCCAGCGCTCGTATACCGGGTTCGGCTGTCCGGCCAGCTTGCTGCGCGTCCGGTACCACAACGCCGACCAGGTCTCGTAGTCGCGCACTTCGGTCTCCGGCCGGGAGCGGCTTCTGGCCAGGAAGCCGGGCTGCACGTCGCGCCCGCTCGGTTTGCCGGACGGGTTGTAGCGCAGGTCGAAGCTCCAGCGGATGGTGTCGGTGTGGTTGGGCAGCGGGGCGTGTTCCATCAGGCGGTGCATGAACAGCACGCCGCCCTGCTGCAGCGGCACCGGAACCGCCTCGTCGCTGCGAATGAGCCGGTCCGGAATGTTTACGCCGGGATTGCAGTGCTGCTGGAGGCCGTCGCGGTGGCTGTTGGGAATGACCTGCAAGCAGCCGTTTGCCACCGTGGCGTCCAGGAGCGGAATCCACAGGGTCACCACCTCGGTTTCGTCGGCCTCCGGCATCATGAAGGCGTTGTCCTGATGCCAACTGAGCAGTGGCCGCGGGTTTGCCGACAGGTGTGCGGGCTGCCTCAGCCGCACGTGCTGGATCGGGTTGGCGAAGATCTCGCCGCCGATCAGCGACTCGACGGCGTCGAGCAGCTTGGCGTTGCGCAGCAGGCCGAAGATCGCCGGCCCGACCGAGACCGGGGTATCGTCCGCCACGTTCCTCTTGGGCAGGGCGATATCGAAGTGCTGCGCGTACGACTTCCCGCTCTCGTACTGGATCTGCGTAAGACGCCTGGCAAATGGCAAGCCGGCGTGCAGCGAGGAGATCTCGTCCCGTTCGTACAGATCCTTCGCCAGGCGGTCCAGGATTGCCGAGTACTCTTCGATTACCGGGTCCAGATCATGCCGAGGATCAAGTACACCCTCGAGTGCCAGGTAACCCTGTTCTTCGAACTGCGCAACCTGCGCTTCGCTCAGTGTGCCCACCGTGGTGCCCTCCGTCGTGGCCGGATACTCCATCCAAGTCATTAAACAGGACCGGTTCCCGTCCGTCCACCGCGTCTCGGGCGAGAGTCGCGCGCCGCGGCGGCGGGGGCTGCGGCGTGCGCCGCCGGCAGGCTAAACTGCGCCGGTCCCGCCATAAGGAGGTAACCGATGGCGCGTCCCCGAATTGTCGTGGTGTTTGGCCCCGGAGCGTCCCGCGACCCAAGAGACATGCACTGGAGCAGCGCCGCGGCCGAGGTGCTCGACTCGTTCGCCGAGCGTGTGGACGTCGACCTGAACAAGGATCAGACGGCGGAGGAGCGTGCGGCGCAGGTGGACGCCGCGCTCGCCGACGCCGACGGCCTGGTACTGGTCGGTTGGGGCGACCAGGGCATGGGCTACCTGTCCGCCGAGCGCCTGGCGCGGGCGCCGCGGCTGCGTTATATCGGCTCCACCTGCCACTACACGCAGGCTGCCTTCATCGACGTGCAGGCGGCGGTGGAGCGGGGTATCGCCATGACCGAGACGGCGCCGTGCATGTCGCCATGGGTGGCGGAGTACGAGTTCGCGCTCGGGCTGGCCGCGCTGCGCAACATCCCGCAGGAGCACCGGATCGTCGGCGACAACGGCTGGGTGCACTGGAAGCAGATGCCCGAGCGGCCGGAAACCCCCGACCGCCTGCAGGGGCGGCGCGTGGGCCTGGCCGGGTTTGGCGAGATCCACCGCCACCTGGCGCGCATGCTGGCGCCGTTCGACACCGACTGGGAAGCGTTCGATCCGTACGTCCCGGAGGAGCGGATCGCGGCCGCCGGCGGCCGCAAGGCCGAAGACCTGGCCGCCATGGCCGCGCGCAGCGAGGTATTCTTCATCGCCATCCCGCCCACCCCGGAGACGATCGGCATCATCAATCGCGACGTGATCTGTGCCCTGCCCAACGAGGCGGTGTTCGTGCTGGTGTCGCGCATGGCGGTGGTGGAGCAGCCGCCGCTGCTGGAGCGGTTGCAGGCGGGCGAGCTGCGCGCCGCCCTGGACGTGTTCAGCCCCGAGCCGCCCCCGCCCGACGACCCGTTGCGCACGCTGCCCAACGTAATTCACACGCCGCACCGCGCCGGCACCACTTACGGCGCCCACCGCGGCGTGTTCACCGGCCAGTGCGAGGATGCCCGCCGCCACTTCGCCGGCGAACCGCTGCGCTACCCCCTGCGCCCGGAACTGGTCGCCATCTTCGCCAAAGCCTCCGGTCAGCGGTAGGAGATGACCTCCAGACCGGACACGCGGGAGAACTGCGCCGCATTGGCGGTCACGAGCGGCAGCACGTAGCGCACGCTGGTCGCCGCGATCCAGAGGTCGTTGGTGCCAATCAACTGGCCCGCGAGTCGCAGTGCCCGCGCAATGCGTCCGTAGGCGAGGGCGGTCAGTTCGTCGATCGGCAGCAGGAGATGTTGGTCGCGAACAGCTCGCAGCAGCGGGTGCTCCGGGTCGTCGAAGCCCTCCGCGAATTCGCCGAGCGCGGTCGGCGACAGGTATAGCTCCCGGTCGGGCGCCGTCGTCAGGAATCGATGCGCCGGGCCGGCCACGTCACCATGACCGCGCTCCCGTTGTGCGGCACTGCGCTCACGCTGCAGGTCGATGAGGAACGTCGTGTCGAGTGCTACTTGTTCTGCCACCGATCCTCCGGCACCGGGTCTGCGAGCTGTGCCGCCTCCAGGCGGTCAAGTTCGTAGTCGTGCAACACCGGCGCGCCGTCCAGCGCAACGAGCATGGCCGCCGCCGTGCGCGGCGCGGGTGGCCAGATAGCCCGCTTGATAACCTTCGAGAACGAGTCGTCAGGGGACCGGCGCGCGCTCCGCAACCGCTCATATGCCTCCAGATCGATGGAAATCGTCTTCGTTGCCATACTGTGTATGTGTACACGTGTGTGTATGATTGGTCAACAGAACCACCGGGCGGGCGGGCACCACCGGCTGACCGCCGCTGACCGCTAGATGAGGCAACGCGGCCTCTTGACCCCTCTTGACCCGATGCTGGTAGACGTGGTTCGCTGGGCGTGCGCACGGCGGGGGTGCGTCCAGTCCGCGGAAAGGGAACAACTCCCACCTCTCGGTTCCGAGTCAAACCATTACCTTCTTTCGGCCTGACGGCGGACACAGGCAGCATGGGAGGAGGTTTCATGTCCGTTCACTCACTACCGCCGCGGCCAAGTCTGGCCAGCGTCAAAAAGCAGGCCAAGCAGCTTCTGCGCCTGCACCGCGACGACCCCGCCAGCGTTCGCGCGCGCATCCAGGGGCATCATCCCCGCCCGGCCAAGTTCGCGGTGCTCGCCGATGCCCAGCTTGTGGTCGCCCGCGAGTACGGGTTTGCGAGTTGGCGCCGGTTGTCGGAACACATTGAGGGGCTTGTCGCCACGTCCCGGAACGACGAGGTGGCGCAGTTCCTGGATTTTGCGTGCCTGACCTACGGCAATGATTCCGTGGAGCGCATCGACCGGGCCAAGGCGATGCTGGCGGCGCGGCCTGCGCTTGCGGAGGCCGACGCGCTTGCCGCTGCGGCTACCGCCAACACCGGCGCCCTGCGGCGGTTGCTGGAGGAGGATCCGGGCCGCGCTTCGGCTCCGGGCGGGCCGCGCAACTGGCCGCCGCTGCTCTACCTGTGCTACTCGCGGGTCACCGAGCAGCTTCCCGACGCCGACTCCGTGGCGTGCGCCCGGTTGCTGCTCGACAGCGGGGCGGACCCGAACGCGCACCACATGTGGGACGGCACCTACCGGTTCACCGCCCTCACCGGGGCGATGGGCGAAGGAGAGGGCGGCATCGTCAGCCAGCCGCCGCACGCGCATGCCTGGGATCTGGCCACGCTGCTGCTCGACGCCGGCGCCGATCCGAACGACGCCCAGGGCCTTTACAACACCATCTTCCGGCCCGACAACCGCTGGCTTCGGCTCCTGATCGAGCGCGGCCTCACCGCGGAGCACCGGATCAACTGGAAGACCGACAACCGGGTCGGGACGCTCGATTTCATCCTCGGGTACGCGGTCACCAAGGGATTCACCGAGCGGGTCGAACTACTGCTCAGCCATGGCGCTGATCCCAGCGGTATCAACTACTACGACGGGCGCACTCACCACGAGAACGCGCTCCTGAACGGCTTCGGCGAGATCGCACGGATGCTGGTGCGCGCCGGCGCCGAGCCGGGCGAACTGAACCCGGAGCACCGCTTCCGCGCCGCCTGCATGAGCGGCGACGAGGCCGCCGCCCGCGCCGCGCTCGAAGGTGCGCCCGGCAGCCTGAACGACTCCGGTACGCTGCAGGCAGCCGCGTCCCTCGGCAACGTTGCTGCCGTGCGCTGCCTGCTCAGCCTCGGCGCCGATCCGAACGCCGCCGCGGAGGATGGCACCACCGCCCTGCACCAGGCGGCCTGGAACGACCAGCGCGCCGCCGCCGAAGTTCTCGTTGCGCACGGCGCCCGCCCGCTGCGCGATGCCAACTTCGAGTCGACGCCGGCCGGGTGGGCCAACCACGCCGGCAACGCCGCAATGCGCGACTACCTGCTCGAGCACTGCCCGGACGGGTTTGACCTGATCTCCTTTGGCAGGATCGAGGCGCTGCGGCGGTACCTGAAGGAGCATCCCGAATTCGCTACCGGCCCTTCGCCGGACGGCGGCTCGCCGCTCCACCACCTGCGCGACGACACCGACCACCTGGAGCAGGTGATCGCCGCGCTTCTCGAGGCGGGCGCGGACCTCACGGCCCGTGACTCCCGCGGGCAGACACCCCAAGAGAGCGCCGTTGGCCGCGGCGACGCCGCCGTCGCGGCCCTGCTGTCGGCTGACCGGTAATCCTGGGACGTCCGGGTCATGGTGCCGGCGCGTTCATTCCCGCAGCCATGCGGCAATGTCGCGCCGGCCGTGCAGCACGCGCCACACGTCGATGTGGCCGCCCTGGGCGCGGTAGAACACCACGTAAGGGTAGCGCCGGAGGGGCCAGGAGCGCAGTCCCGGCACGTCCAATTCCGATGCATACCGGGATGACCCTGACGCGGGATATTGCGCAATGTGCCGGTAGGCTTCTTCAAGCTCGTCGATGAAAGCGAGCGCCGCTTGCGCTTCGTCCACGTCGCGAATGGCACTCGCTCGGGGAACGACCGGCTTGGCTGTCAAGCGCGCGATCGTGACCGAACGCGGTCTCTCAGATCATCGAAGTAGCCCGCGTCCACCGGTCCCGCCGCCGCCGACTCGGCACCTTCCAGCAGTAACCGGCGCAGATGCTGGCGATCCTGATCGTGACGGATCAGTGCGCGGACGTACTCGCTGCAGGTTCCGAATCCGCGCCCGGCAACCTGTTCGTCCACGAACGACTTGAGCGTTGCCGGCAGCGAGATATTCATGGTGGTGTTCACGTCGACCAGGTTAAGCGCGATGACAAAAATTGGCAAGCAAGGCGGACGCAGCGAGCACTACCATCCGGAAGCCAACCGTGTTAGAACTGCGCCGGATGGCGGAATGGGATCACAGCAGGGTTACTTGCCGCGGTGCTGCTTCTTGCCGTCAGCGCCGGCGTGAGCGCTCAGTCGGAATCGGCAGCGGCGTCCGCGATCGACGTGGATGCGACGCATGCCGGCGGTACGCTCATCCAGCTTGCCGATCCGCTCGACGAGCCCGAGTACTATTGCATCGACGTGCCCGGGTTCGGCGCCCGGCTGAATCTCGGCGCCGCCCTCATGGCGCACACCTGCAAGACGGGCGCCGCCGACGAGATGTTCACCGTCAATCAGCCCGCCGCCGGCAACCTTTCGATGCCGGCCTACGGCTTGTGCATGCAGGCGGACGGCACCGAAACCGCTGCGCAACTGCATCTTGAGGAGTGCGCCGACACCGAGTTGCAGCGGTTCAAATACGACTCGGAGGGTGCGCTCGCCGTGTCCGGCACCGACCTGTGCATCGCGGTCTCCGCGGATGCAGGCCAGCCCACCGGCGGGCCGAGCCACCTGCGCCGCGATCTGTTCCTGCAGCCGTGCGCCGGCGTCGAGCCGGCCCTGTCGCGATGGCTGTTCCCGGGTCCGTCCCCCGAGTGACGCCGAGCCCCTGCCCGGAGCAGGTCAGGAGCGCAGAAACTCCTCTACCAAGGGGGCCAGGGCCCGCGGTGCATCGAGGTCCACCAGGTGGCCGGCCCCGGCGACCACCTCCAGCCGCGCGTGCGGTAGGGCTGTCTGAAAGCGCTGCCGGTAAGAGGGGGGCAGCACCCGATCCTCCTGCCCGAACACCAGTAGCGCAGGCTGCGTGACGCGGGGCAGGCGGCGCGCCAGCCGCGTGTCCCCCACCGGCCACAACAGGCGCGCCGCCGCCTCCTGGGCGCGCGCCTGCTGCACCGTCCACTCCACGCGGTCGCCGCCGTCCGGCAGCGCAACGTGCGCGTCGAAGCGCGCCGGGTCGCTGCACAGCAGTTTGCCGAGCCCACCCGCCGGTTGCGCGAAGATGTCGGTGCTCGGGTCGGCAGCGTCGAACAGACCCAGCGGCGACACCAGCACCAACCGCCGCACGGCGCCGGACCACACCGCCGCCACATCGGCGGCCAGGGCGGCGCCTACCGATACCGCCACCAGGTCGCTACCCGCCCCGCCCCCCGCCCCCCCCCCCCCCCCGGGGGGGCCGGGGCCGCCCCCTCCCGATCCCGCCCCCAGGTCGCTCCCCGCCCCGCCGCATGCCTGCAGCAGGTCGTGGGTTGCCAGCAGCCAGTCGAGCTGGTCGTCCAGTTCGGGCAGCGCCGCTGATCCCGGGAATCCCGGCACACTCGGCGCCACGACCCGCCGACCCTGCGCCAGGGCGTCGAGAAATGCGCTCCAGCGCGGCAACCCCCCGATGCCGGGCAGGAAGGTCAGCGGCGGCCCCGATCCTTGCTCCCACACGCGGCAGGCCACCCCCGCGACCGTGACCGAGCGATCCCTGGGCGCGGCGCAACCGTCCTGTGGCGACATGGCTGCGCTCCGCTCCGAGGCGTCTGGTATTCGCGCCGAGTCGGCTGGTCCATGCGGCGCGGCCCACGGTTTCTGTGGTGCGGCGTCTGGTTCTCGCGGCGCGACTGACGGCTCCTGCGGCGGGGCGGCCGGTCGGAGCGGCTCGGGCGGCGCCGTCCGTGCGCCGGTATCGCCCGACTGCCTCGGCGCCGGGCACGCTGACAAGCTCACGCTTCCCTCGTAGCGGCGGCCGGCCACCAGTGGTCCTGCCACTGGTCGGTGAACAGGTCGCGGATCTGCGGCAGCACGCCGCTGGCGAACAGCTCGGTGTTGGTGTGCGTCAGGTCGCGGCCCATGTTGCCGAAGTGCAACAGCAGCATGAGCTGGCCGATGTTCAGGTCCACGGCGATCTCGCGCAGCCGCTCGGCTACCTCGTCCGCGGTGCCGACGATCAGGTAGCCGCGATCCAGGATCTGCTCGTAGCTCGGCGCGGTGGTGAACTGGGCCACCGGGTTGCCGGAGTTGGCCTGCCGGGCGCGGAACCGCACCGACGATTCGGTGGCATAGCCGGGCGGCACCGCGAAGCGCGGGTTGGTGTGCAGGCAGTTGGCGTAGAAATACTCGGCCGGCTCGCGGTACATCTCCAGTGCCTCGCGCTTCGTCTCCGCCACGCCGACCAGTTGCAGGTAGCCGGCCTGGAACGGGTTGGGCTCCAGGCCCTGGCGCTCCAACTCCGCCCAGTATCCCTTCAGCACGCCGCGCGCGGTCTGGTAGCCGAAGTAGGACAGCGCCGCGTACACGTAGCCGCGCTCGCCGCACATGCGCCAGGTCTCCGGCGCGCCGCCGCCCGGCACCCAGATCGGCGGACGCGGCTGCTGCACCGGGCGCGGCCAGCAGTTCACGTAGCGCTGCTGGTAGAAGCGCCCGGCGAACGGAAACGGGTCGCGCTCCTGCCAAGCGCGCACGATCAGGTCGCACGCCTCCAGGTAGCGGTCGCGCACCATGCTCGGGTTCTGGCCGTAGGCGTAGCAGGTGTCCATCGGCGTGCCGAGCGGCAGCCCGGCGATCAGCCGCCCGCCCGATATGCAGTCCAGCATCGCCATCTCCTCCGCCACCCGGGTGGGCGGGTCGTACAGCGCCGCCGCGTTGCCCATCACGCAGATGGCGCCCTGCCTCGTACCGCGCGCCAGAACCGCCGCCATCAGGTTGGGCGACGGCATCATGCCGTAGCCGTTGGCGTGGTGCTCGTTCACGCACACCCCGTCGAAGCCCAGCCGCGCCGCATCCTCCAGTTCGTCCAGGTAGTCGTTGTACATCGCCCCGCCGCGCTGCGGGTCGAACAGCCGCGAGTCGATGTCCACCCAGATCGACGGATGCCGCTCGCGAAAGTCGTCCGGCAACTCGGCGTACGGCATCAGGTGAAAGAACAGCACGTTCATCGGGCCCTCGCTCCTCGCGATTCGCGGCTCATTGGCCATCGCCCAGGCGTCAGGCAATCCACTACAATCGCAAGAAGGTCTACGTACGCCATGTGCTTACGCACGCCGAATATGACCGAGCAGCTTGGAAGGAGCAATCGGATGATCGCAGAGTTGGAACGACTGTCCGCAGCCTGGATACAGATGAGCGAAGTCTTGTCCGTGCCCCACACTGAAACCGAGTACCTGCGGATCAGTGCCTTTCTCGACCTCGTGGTGGATGAAGTAGGCGAGGATGATTCGCATCCGCTGGCTGCATTGATGGAGACGTTGGGCGCGCTGGTCGATGCCTACGAGCGGGAACACGTCGCGGAGCCCGCGGGCAATCCGGTTCAAGTCCTGCGGATGCTGATGGACGAACACGGGTTGAGCCAAGCCGACTTGCCGGAGGTCGGCAGTCAGGGAGTGGTGTCCGAGGTTCTTCGCGGCAGGCGGCAGATCAACGTCCGGCAGGCGCGAGCGCTCAGCGAGAGGTTCGGGGTTTCCTCGGCGGTGTTCGTGTAGGGCCGAATGCCTTTGCGATGAAGGGCCAGACCCGCTCCTTGTAGTAGCGGTGGCCGCCGTTGCCGACGTACAGCTCGCAGCGGCCCCGGACACCGGCGGCGCGGTAGATTCTGACGAGTTGCTCAAAGGCGGCCCGGGTATGGGCGACCGGGAAGATGGGGTCGTCACGGCCGGCGACGGCCAGGAAGGGGCGCGGAGCGGTGAGGCCGGCGATGTCGTGCATCTCGCCGAGGCGCAGGATGCCGGGCACGTAGTTGCAGTCGCAGTGGATGATCGAGCCGATGCTGCCGGCGAAGGTGTTGAAGTAGCAGCCCGGCACCGCCACCGAGATGCGCGTGTCGCACGCGGCCGCGAACAGCGACACGGTGCCGCCGCCGGAGTTGCCGGTAATGGCGATGCGAGCCGGGTCCACGCCCTGGTGCTCTATCGCCCAGTCGATCAGCCGTGACATGTCCCAGACGCGGTCGCCGATCGGCGTGCGCCCGAGCAGCAGGTCGTGCATCAACTGCAGCCGGCAGGAGGACACGGCGCCCTTCTCCTTGTCCGCCGGCGCACGGGTGTCGCCGAACGCGCGCGTGGTGGGCGCGATCACCAGGTAGCCCTGCTGCACCGCCTGCACGGCGATGTCGCGCTCGCCCTCGCTGATCTGCGCCTCCTCCTCCGGACTGTCGAATAGCCCCACGTACACGTGCGGATGGCCGTGGCCGTGCGGGGTGAGCACCAGCGGCGGGTCCGGCGGCGCGTCCTTGGGCCGCAGCAGGTAACACGGCAGCGGCACCGTCGGCTCGGTGCGGATGCGCCACGACTCCCGCGTGTAGGAGCCCATGTCGGTGCTGTCCAGCATCTCCGCATCGGGCACGTGGCCGGCGAGATCCCGCTCCAGGTTCACCATCCCGAGGACTTCGCGCAGCCGGGCACGGAACGGCTGCTGCCACGCCCGCACGTCGTCAGCCGCAGTTCCGCGGAATGCAAACTCCGCCGGGCAGGACTCCTGCAGGCGTCCGAAGTGGCCGTGAAAATCAAACTCGCCCATCGGTCGCAACTCCTGTTGTCTATTGCGCGTAGGGGTCGGCGGCGTCGCGGAGGCCGTCGCCGACGAAGTTGAAGGCCAGTACGGTAACCACGATAGCCAACCCCGGCAGGAACAGCCAGGGAGCCAGCGCCACGGCGCGGATGTTTTGCACGCCGGTCAGCAGCACGCCCCAGCTTATCACCGGTTCGCGCAGCCCCAGGCCGAGGAAGCTGAGGCTGGTCTCGGCCAGGATCATCTCCGGCACGCGCAGGGTGAGCACGGCGATCAGGTGGCTGCTGAAACTCGGCACCATGTGCCGGATGATGATGCGCATCTCGCTGGCGCCCAGGTACTTGGCGGCCTGCGTGAAGTCCTCCTCGCGCAGCGCCAGGAACTTGCCGCGCACGGTGCGCGCCAGCCCGGTCCAGCCCAGCACCGACAGGATGATGGTAATGCCGAAGTACACTTCCACCGTGCCCCAGTCGCGCGGCAGCGCGGCCGACAGGGTGAGCCACAGCGGGATGCGCGGAATCGCCTGCAGCAACTCGATGGCGCGCTGAATCACCATGTCGAGGGTGCCGCCGAAGTAGCCGGAGATGCCGCCGAGCAGGATGCCGAGCACCAGGCTCACGATCACCCCCACGAACCCGATCGACAGCGACAGCCGTGCGCCATACACGGTGCGCGAGAACAGGTCGCGGCCCTGGTCGTCGCCGCCCCACAGCAGGATCTGCGCCTCCGGGTCGTCGATGCCGAACAGGTGCCGGTCCCAGCGCCACAGCCCCCAGAAGCGGTAGTCGTCGCCGCGCACGAAGAAGCGGATCGGGTGCATGGCATCGGTGTCGACCACCTGCACGATGCGCAGGCTCTTGGCGTCGCGCGAGGTGGTGTAGTCGTAAACGAACGGGCGCAGGTGGAAACGCCCGTCGGCGTCGAAGAAGCGCACCCGCATCGGCGGCGCCGTGATGTACTTGATGTTGTAGGTGTCGGTGGCATAGGGGGCGACGAACTCCACAACGATGGCGACCAGGTAGAGGACCACCAGCACCACCAGGCTGACCACCGCGGCCTTGTGCTGCAGGAACCGCCAGCGCATCAGCTGCCACTGCGATGCGGTCTCCGCACTGTGCGTGGGATCGTGGCCGCTCCCGCTCCCGCTGACTTGGCCGATATCCGGGGATGCCATGCGCGTCCGCTCCTCCGCCTACACCGTCTGCCGGATGCGCGGATCGAGCACCGCCAGCAGGATATCGGACAGCAGCGTGCCGATCAGCGACAGGATGGTGAGCAACATCAGGAAGCTGCCGGCCAGGAACATGTCCTGGGTCAGCAGCGCGCCGAGCATCAGCGGCCCGGTGGTGGGCAGGCTCAGCACCACCGACACGATGGCGGCGCCCGAGATCAGCTCCGGCAGCACGCCGCCGATGCTGCTTACGAACGGGTTGATGGCGATGCGCACCGGGTACTTGGCGATCAGCTTCAATTCGGTGAGGCCCTTGGCGCGGGCGGCGGTGACGTACGGCTTGGACAACTCGTCGAGCAGGTTGGCGCGCAGCACGCGGATCAGGTCAGCGGTGCCGGCCGTGCCGAGCACCACCAGCGGCACCCACAGGTGGCCGATCAGGTCGCCCACCTTGGCCAGGCTCCACGGCGCACGCTGGTATTCGGCCGAGAACAGGCCGCCCATGTTGAGGTCGAAGTAGACGTAGCCCATCCACATCAGCACCAGCGCCAGCAGGAAGTTGGGCGTGGCCTTGCCGAGAAAGCCGAAGAAGGTGAACAGGTAGTCGGCGATCGAGTACTGGTTGGTGGCCGAGTAGATGCCGATCGGGAACGCCACCACCCAGGTGAACAGCAGGCTGCCGAGCGAGATCACCACCGTCCACATCAGCCGCTCCCAGATCAGCGACGACACCGGCTGCTCCCAGTGGAATGAACGCCCGAAGTCGCCACGCAGGATGATGTTGGTAATCCAGCGGAAATACTGCTCCACCATCGGCCGGTCCAGCCCGTAGCGCAGCTTCAGCGCCTCGATCGCCGCCTCGTCCACCTCCTCGCCGCGCTCCGCCATCGCCATGATCTCGCTGGTCAGGTAGTCGCCCGGCGGGAGCTGGATCAGGATGAACGTGATCACGCTGATCGCCGCCATCATCGGTATGAACAGCAGCAGCCTGCGAATGACGTACGCGCCCACTACTGCATGCCTCCAATCACGACGCGCCTCCCATCAGTCGACTCCCACCAGGTTCAGTTCCGCGGCGCGGTGGCAGCGAACGATGTGATCATCGGCCTCCTCCGTCAGCTCCGGCGCCCGCTGCGAGCACTCGGCGGCGGCGTAGTTGCAGCGCGGATGAAAGTAGCAGCCGTCGGGCGGCGCGGCCGGATTGGCCACCTCGCCGGACAGCACGATTTCCTCGTGCTGGTGGCGCGGATCCGGGCGCGGCACCGCCGACAGCAGCGCCTCGGTATACGGATGGCGCGGCCCCTGAAACAGCGTCCGCGTGTCGGCCACCTCCACGACCCGGCCCACGTACATCACCGCGACCCGGTCGCAGATGTGCTGCACCACGTTGAGCTGGTGGGCCACGAACAGGTAGGTCAGGTCGAACTGGTCCTGCAGATCCTGCAGCAGGTTCAGGATCTGCGCCTGGATCGATACGTCGAGCGCCGACACCGGCTCGTCGCACACCACGAACTGCGGGTTCAGCGCCAGTGCGCGGGCAATGCCGATGCGCTGCCGCTGGCCGCCCGAGAAGGCGTGCGGGTAGCGGCTCATGTACTCGCGGCGCAGGCCTACCACCTCCAGCGTCGCCGCCACCCGGTCGGCCCGCTCCTGGCCCTTGACGCCGGCAATGGTCAGCCCCTCGCCGACGATGTCGAGCAGCGTCATGCGCGGGTTCAGCGAGTGGAACGGGTCCTGCATGATCATCTGCGCGTGGCGGCGGAACACCTTGAGATCGTTGCGGTCGAGGCCGAACACGTCCACCCAGCCCAGGTCCTGGTCGTTGAACCACACCTCGCCGGCGGTCAGGTCGTGGCCGCGCAGCAGGCAGCGCCCGGTGGTGGACTTGCCGCAGCCGCTCTCGCCCACCAGCCCCAGCGTCTCACCCTTGCCGATGGTGAAGTCGACGCCGTCGACCGCCTTCACCTGCCCCTGTGTGCGCGCGAACAGCCCCTTCCGGATCGGGAAGTGCTTGCGCAGGCCGCTGACCTTCAGCAGCAGGTTGTCGCTGACCGGAGCGCCGTTCATCGCTGCGCGGCCACCGGTTCGCCCAGCGGCGCGTGCAGGTGGCACGACACGCCGCGATCCGCCGCTTCCGGCAAGGTACGGTACACCGGCACCTCCACCTCGCAGCGCCCGGCAATCGACTCCGGGCAGCGCGGGTGGAACGGACAGCCGCCCGGCAGGCGGAACGGGTCGGGCACGATGCCCTCGATAGAGGCCAGCCGCTGCTGCACGCTGCCGCCGAAGCGCGGCACGGAGGACAGCAGGGCGCGCAGGTAGGGGTGCCTGGCGTCGTGGAACAGGGCGTCCACGTCGGAGTGCTCCACCACCTTGCCCAGGTACATCACCGCGGCGTGGTCGGCCATCTTGGCGATCACCCCCAGGTCGTGGGTAATGAACATGATCGCCATGCCCAGGTCGGCCTGCAGCCGCTTCAGCAGGCGCAGGATCTGCGCCTCGGTGGTCACGTCCAGGGCGGTGGTGGGCTCGTCGGCGATCAGCAGGCTCGGGCGCCCGACCAGCGCCATGGCGATCACGGCGCGCTGCCGCATGCCGCCGCTCAGTTCGTGTGGGTAGGAATCGAAGGTGCGTTCCGGCTCCGAGAAGCCGACCCGGCTGAGCATGTCGAGCACCGCCTCCCGCGCCTCGTCCTGGCCGCCCTCGCGGTGCAGCAGCGCCATCTCGATAACCTGGTTGCCGACCGTGTGCACCGGGCTCAGCGACGCCATCGGTTCCTGGAATATCATGCCGATCTCGCCGCCGCGCACCTCGCGGATGCGCTGCCCCTTGGCCGGCAGGGTGGCCAGGTCGACCGGCGCGCCGCCCGCCTTGCCATGCAGCAGAATCTGCCCGCCGACCACCTCGCCCGGATGGGGGACGATGCGCAGGATCGACTGCGCGGTCACGCTCTTGCCGCAGCCGCTTTCGCCCACCACGCCGAGCGTCTGCCCCCGGTAGATGGTCAGGTCCACGCCGTCGACCGAGCGCACCACCCCTTGGCGCAGCTTGAACTGCGTCCGCAGGTTCCTGACTTCGAGCAGCACCTCGGCTGCCGGCGGGTTCATGCTGGCTGCGGGCGAGGGGAGGGTGCGCACGCCGCGCCCGGCCCCTCCCTCGCCGTCATGCCGGAACTACTGGTCAATCCACAGCATCTCGATGATCCACCATCCCGTGTCGGAGTCGGGATCGCGGACGTTCATGACGCTGTCGTCGATGGCGCTTACCACCACCGCGTGGCTGATGCTCGGCGGCGAGCCGGTAACCACGTTGTACCAGATGTTCTCGTCGTTGATGCGCACCATCTGCTTGCCGAGCTCGACATACTCTTCGGTGCCCATGGCGGTGGCGCGCCACTCGTCCAGAACCCCGAACAGCTCCTGGATCTGTTCCGGCGGCTCTTCGCCCAACTCGCCGCCGCTCTCCCACCAGTCGTGCCAGGCGATGCCGCCGAGCGCGCAGCAGGTGCGCCAGTGCCACGGCGGCACCAGGCGGATCGGGTAGATGGCGTGGCTGACCGACTCCGGCGGTCCACCGGCGCCCCAGGTACCGATGTCGAGGTCGTTGGCCAGCAGGTGCTGGGCGTACAGTGCCTGGTCCACCTGCTTGAACTTCACTTCCACGCCCACCTTGGACCAGTAGCGGACGATGAACTCCCACTCGGCGGGGCGGTGCCCCTCCTGGCCGATCTCGGTTTGCAGGATCAACGGCGCGCCGTCGGGACGCAGCCGGTGGGTGCGTTCGGCGTTCCACTCCAGGCCCATCTCGTCGAGCAGCTCGTTGGCCAGGTCGAGGTCGTACTCCAGGTACTTGCGCCCGAACGACTCGTCGTAGAAGCTCCAGTCGGCCGGCGGCGCCGCCTGCCGCGGTTCGGTCAGGCCCAGGTTGAATACCTCGCCAAACTCCACCCGGTTGATGGCGTGCGACATGGCGCGGCGGAAGCGCAGGTCGTTGAAGATCTCGCGCAGCACCGGGTCCTTGCTCGTATAGTTGTAGGCCCAGCTCACGCTGCCGCCCCAAAGCAGCCCGGGGTACATGCGCACCGTGTAGCCGGCCTTGTCGGCGTTCTCCACCAGCAGCGGAAAGCTGGCCAGGTCGGTCCACGCGCCGCCCATGTTGTACTCGCCGGAGATTGCCTTCGCCTCCAGGATCTCGCGGCTGCCGAGCAGGATCACCTCGTAGTAGTCGACGTAGGGAAGTTGCTGGCCGATGCTGTCCACCTTCCAGTAGTAGGGGTTGCGCGGCGACAGGCGGTTGCCTTGCGAGTCCGACTCGGCCGGCGCGAACGGTCCCAGCATCGGACGCTCACCGGCGTACACCGTGCCCCAGCCATCGTCCTGCCGGGCCAGGAACGCCTCGAACCACTCACCGAATCCCTCCGCCTTGGCTTCCGCGGCCGCTTCCTCGTTGTGATCGACGTGCCAACGCTCCATGTAGTGCTTCGGGCTCCACGGCGTCAGCCGATCCATCTGGTCGGCGATCGCCAGGTAGGGCTCGGCGTACTCGAAGCTGAAGGTGTAGTCGTCGATGATGTTGACCTTCATGACGTTGCCGCCGGGTGCGAAGTAGTTGGGAATCTTGGCGGTCAGCGACTCGTTGAGCATCACGTCGTTCCACCAGAACTCGACGTCCTCGGTGGTGACCAGTTCGCCGTCGGACCAGCGCACGCCTTCGCGCAGGTGCACGGTCATGGTGGTGTAGTCGTCCGACACCTCCCACGACTCGGCCACGTCGGGAGTGAAGTTGCGGAAGGCGATGTCGAAGAACGCCAGCCCTTCACTGCGGAATCCGCCGCCGTCGCCCCACTCGGCGCCGAACGAATCGCCATTCGGGTCGAGCCCGGTCACGGTCAGCGTGCCGCCGTAGCGTCCGACGGTCTCGCCCGCCTTCTCCAGCGGCTCCAGCACCAGCGGCCGCACCGGCAACCGCTCGTCGACCGGCGGCAGTTCTCCGTCGGCCACCATCTGCGCCAGCATCGGCGACTCCCGGTACTGCCCGGTCGCCATCTCGGCGGCCATGGCGCCGTCATCCGAGGCGGCCTCTTCCGTCTCGCCGCCCGCGAACGCCGCCGCCGGCAGCGCCAGCGCCACAATCAAGCCCAGCAAGGCTTTCCTTGTCATATCCCGCTCCTTTCGTTGCGTGTTGATGGCACAAATCGTCCCACGCGAGGCCGCCTTCCGTCAATTGGCAGAGCCTCGGCCAGCTTCAGTCGTCGAGCACGATCCAGTCCGACACCGGGTCCATGCGCCCGGTTTCCGAGTTTCCCCGATAGATGCGCCCCACCGGGATCGAGTTATTCCTGAACGTTACCGGCACGCCGATCAGGCCGCCGGTGTCCCAGTCCTCGATTGCGTCCAGGGTGGCCTTCAGGTTGTCGCCGGTCAGCTCCAGGCCGGCGGCGAGGGTGCGCCCAATCACCTCGGTAATGATCATGCCGGAGAACCATGCCTGCAGCGCATAGGTCGGCACGTATTCCGCCCCGGTGACCTGCGCAATCAGCCGCATGGTCGCGGATTCCTCCTGTTCCCAGTAGTAGCGGTAGGGGAATACGCCCATGTAGCGGTCGGCGAGCGGCCCGAGCTGCCGGATGATCAGCGGTTCCATGGCCCAGAACGTGCCCATGAACATGGCATCGACGCCGGTCTGCGCCGCCTGCACCATCACTTCCGGCCAGACGGTGGCGACGTAGCCCTGGAAGATGACGTAGTCGGGCTGCGCCCGGCGCAGCTTGAGCACCTCGGGGGCAACGTCGATGCCGGCCGGCTCGGTCTCGATCTCGGCGACGATCTCGATGCCGAGTTCGGCGGCCCGCTTCCGTGCGTACGGGATCGGGTCGTGGCCCGCCTCCAGGTTGGAGTAGAACAGTGCCACGCGCGGCGCCGCGCCGTCGCTGCCGCCCTGCTCGGCGATGTACTCCAGCAGGATGCCGACCATCTCGGCGTAGGTGGGGCCGGCCAGGAACTGGTAGGGGAATTTTTCCGGGTCGGCAAGCGCGGTGGCCAGCGAGGCGCCGCCCATCAGCACCTTGTAGCGCTCGTTGACCTCCGGCGCGGACAGCAGCGAAAAATCGGTGGAGTCGCCGTAATAGACCACGACATCTTCTTCCTCGGCCATGATCCGCTTGAATATGGCCAGGGACCGGTCCGGCTGCGAGCCCGAGTCATGGCTTGCCAGCCGCACCGGCCGGCCGTTGATGCCGCCGCCGGCGTTCAGGTAGCCGAGGTAGGCGTCCATGCCGAGACTGGCGAGTTCACCCGCCTGGGCGTAGATGCCGGTCAGCGGTATCGATGCGCCCCACACGATCTCTCCCTCGTCGGCAGCCAACGGCAGCGCCGCTCCAATCAGTGCGGCGGCCAACATCGCCGCCGCCAGGTTGCGGCCCATGCCCCGCACGAGCCCTCTGCGTCTACTCTTCATCCGCTTGCTCCTTCGCCGCGTTGTCGTCCGATAATACCCTAAAGGAGGCAGCGGTGGGCGTGGTCCGAGTAGTGCTGACCGATCTCGACGGCGTGGTTCGCCGCTGGCCGGCCACCCAGTTTCCACGAATCGCTCCTCACCGATGCCATTACCGGGATCGTGACCGACGCCGCGTGGCGCAAGCGGATAGCGGCCCGGCTCGCGGCGCACAACTGACCGCGCGCCATGGCCGCGGAAACGTGGTTGAGACGGCGGGTGCCGGTTGGATGAGTCGCTACGACTTAGCGTGCGGGATGAGGTGGGAGGCGAATTGGTCCTGGAGGCGGCGGATGCGGTCGACGTTGGCGGTGCTGGTCGACAGTGCCAGTTCGGATACGCCGATCTGCTCGTACGCGGTGATTGTGTCGAGCAACTGCTCGGCGGATCCCACCATCGGCGCCGACCGGTCGACCGCGGGCTCGTCCAGCAGGTCGAACTCGCAACGGGCGACGATCCGGGGCGGGTCGCTGCCGCGGCCGTGCGTGGTCCACAACCGCCGCAGCTCGCGCACGCGGTCCCGCAGGTAAGCGACCGGGCCGTTCATCGGGTGCCAGCCGTCGCCGAGGCGGGCGCACCGCACCATCGCGGCGCGGCTGCCGCCGCCGACCAGGATCGGCACGCCGCCCGGCTGCAGCGGCTTGGGTGAGAACCTTACGCCGTCGAACCGGAAGAAGCGGCCCGCGAACGACGGTTCCGGCGCAGTCCACAGCTCGCGCATCACGGCGATCGATTCGTTGGCGTAGGCGCCCCGGGTCGCGTAGTCGCTGCCAGCGCGCGGTTCTCCGCCGGCAGCGTGCCCACGCCGACGCCCAGGGTCACGCGGCCGCCGGAGAGCACGTCGAGCGTGGCGACGGCCTTGGCGAGCACCAGCGGGTTGAGATAGGGGAGCACCAGCACGGAGGTGCCGAGCCGCAGCCGCTCGGTGCGGGCGGCGATCCAGGTCAGCGTGGTGAGGGCGTCGTAGTAGGGGCGGTCGCCGAGGCGCTCGCCGACGTATCCGACGTTCAGCACGTGGTGATTGACCCACACCGAGTCGTAGCCGAGCGACTCCGCGCGCACGCCCAGGTCGATCAGGTCCGCGGCGCGCGTCACACCCCAGTTGTTGGGGAGGATCCAGCCGAACTTCACACCGTTGCTCCGGTCCGGCGCCATAGTCGCGATGCAGCCTCAGGCGGCGCCGCGACTACGACGCGCGGATTCAGTACCCCAGGCTCTTCTTGAGGTTCTGGTCGATCCAGATGCGGGCGTTGATATGGGCGGTGCCCCAGGCGCTTTCCTCGGTCTCGCCATACCAGTTCTTGACCCACGGCCACATCACGCGGAGCTGATTCGGTGTTCCGAGCGGAATTCCCGGCACCACTTCGTCGATGGCGCGCACGCTGATGTCACGCAGAATATCCATCCGGGCGTCGCCGTCCGGAGTTTGCTTGGCAGCCAGGAAGTCCTCGTGAAAGTAGTGTCCGAAGCGGCCGCCGATGGTGATCAGCGGGTCGATGTTGTACTCGCCGTGCAACCACATGTCGAAGTTGGGAGCAATGTCCTCGCCGCGCCGCATGAACTCGCTCAGCGCCGCTGATTCCATCGGCCGCATGTCGACCGTTACGCCGATCTTGCTCCACTGGTCGGCGATCTGGCTCAGCATGTCCACGCGCGTGGTGTCCGCCGCATTCACCGGGGCGATCACGGTGAAGCCGTTCGGATAGCCCGCTTCCGCGATAAGCTGTCTCGCCTTCTCGGGGTTGTACTCGAACAACTCCTGCGCCGATTCCGGCAGTTGATCCATCGGTATGAAGGCGGCGGCGTTCTTGTCGCTGACCGGCCAACTGTGGATGTCCGCCTCGAAGAACGTGGCCCTGGCGATCGCTTCCCGGTCGGTGCCGATCGCCAGCGCCCGCCGCAGCGCGACGCTGTCCGCGACTTCCGTACCGGGCCGCCCGCGCGTCTTCTCCTCCATGGCGAACGACAGCGTGTGCGCCCAACTGCCCTTCACCGACTCCACGATCAGGTGCTCCTCGGTGCTCAGCGTGTCCCGGTAGTGGATCGGCACCGGCGCCAGGTAGCCGCCCATGTAGTCGATCTTGCCGGTGCGCAGGGAGGCGATGCGGGTCGACTCGTCCGGAATGATCGGCAGCACGATCTCGTCGACGAACGGCAGTTCGTACTCGACGCCGTCGATGGTGGTGGTGTCGTAGAAGATCGGGTTCTTCTCGTATACCAGTGCCGATCCCTGCACGTACTGCTTCACCATGAACGGCCCGGTGCCGACCAGGTTGGCCCAGTCGTGGGCGCCCGCCTCGACCACTTCCGGGGCGTACAGGTCATTGGCCCAGCCCGAACCAAGGCGCCCGCGCCAGACGGCGTTGAAGTACTTGAATTCGACCACGAAGGTGTACTTGTCCTCCGCGTACATGCCGACCAGCCAGTCCGGGAATTCGTTGGTCTCCAGCCATCCCATGGCTGGCGCGGTCCAGAAACGCATCAGGCTGAACACGATGTCCTCGGCGACCAGCTCGCGCGATTCCATGACGTGTTCCTTGCCGACCGCCGCCCACTGCACGCCGGGGCGAATACGGAAGATGAGCTTGTTGGGAGTGATCTCCCAATCTTCTATCACGCCGCCGCGGGTAAACTCCTCGGGAACACTCAGCGGCGCGGTAAACGCGTGCACGTTTTGCCCTCGCGGCCCGAACTTGTCGATGTCGGCTGTAAGCAGGTAATCGAGCACGAAGCTGGTATACTTGGTGGTTGGCCATTTGCCTTCGACGACGTCCGCGGTGGGCGGATCGAGGTCGGCGTATCCGAGCGTCAAGGTGCCGCCATACTGCGGACCGGAAGCGCCCGCCGCGGCTCCGCCGGTGTCCTCTTCGCCAGCGGCAAAAGCGGGCAGCGCCATCGTCGCAAGTGCCAATGCAAGCACTACGATTCTATACATTAGTGAAACTCCTTCATGGTTTGTCTGACAGAATCTGCCGGTTTTGTCAAGCTGATTCAACGCGCTCTCGGGCGCGGCGCCTGGAGCCTTGCGCGCGATAGCTGCCCGCGCCGCCGCGCAGGCGCGGATCGAGCAGGTCGCGGACCGCGTCGCCGAACATGTTCACGCCGTACACCACGATGCTCAACGCCAGCCCCGGCCAGATTACCATCCACGGCGCGTTGAACATGAACCGGCGCCCGCTGCCGCTCAACATACCTCCCCAGCTCGGCGCCGGCGGCGGGATGCCGAAGCCGAGGAAGCTGAGCGATGCTTCGCCCAGAATGACACCCGGTACGGCGAGCGAAAAGCTGATGATGATGGGGGCCAGAATGTTGGGCAGGATGTGCCGAAACAACACTCTCGAAGTGGAGCCGCCGATCGCCACCGAGGCCTCCAGGTAGGAATTCTCCTTGATGTTGATTACCACGCTGCGCGAGAAGCGTGAGCCGCCGATGCCTCCCGACACCCCCATCACGATGATCAGGCCGAGCAGTCCGGGTCCGACGATCGCCATCACGACCATCAGGATGGGCAGGTACGGCAGGCACATCCATCCGTCCACGAAGCGCTGCACCACCAGGTCGAACTTGCCGCCCCAGTAGCCGCACAACAGGCCGATTGCCGTCGAGATCAGGGTACTGACCGTGGTAGCCGCGAGCCCGACCACCATCGAAATCCGCGCACCGTAGATGACGCGGCTGAGCACGTCCCGGCCCAGGTTGTCGGTGCCCAGCCAGAATTGCCGCGACGGCGGCTGCAGGAAATCGCCGACCTCCGTCTCGTTGAACCCGTAGGGCGCCAACACGTCCGCGAAAATGCCGGTAAGGAGCAACAGCAGCGTGATCACCGCACCGACCGTCCCGAGCGGCTTTTCGGTCAGCAGCCGCCTGAAGAACTGCCCAGCCCCGCTGCCGCCGCGCGCGCCGTCCGCGCTGTCGACCGCGCCTTCCCGCACCTGTTCGACTCCGCTATCGGCCACGTTCCACCCCGCCCGGTGCGCTCACGGCCTGACCTTCGGGTTGAGGATTCCGTAGGTAAGGTCGACCGCCAGGTTGATCAGCACCATGCCGAGGCCGAACACCAGCATGATGCCGCTGATCACCGTGTAGTCGCGCGTCAGGGTGGCGTCTATCAGGAGGCGTCCCATGCCGGGAAGGCTGAAGATCTGCTCTATGATCACGGCCCCTCCGATCATCACCGGCAACGTGTAGCCGATCAGTGTAATCACCGGTATGAACGCGTTCTTGAGCGCGTGCCGCATTACCACCGCACGTTCCCGGAGCCCCTTTGCCCATGCCGTGCGCACGTAGTCCTGGCGCAGCACCTCCAGCATCATGGTGCGCGTCATGCGCATCGTGCCGCCGGTCATTGCAAGACCCAGAACGACCGAGGGTACGAAAAACATCTCCAGGTTTTCGAACAGGTCTTCGGTCATCTTGGTATACATGATGGGCGGTGAATAGCCCCACCACAGGGACGGAAACACAACGATCATGGTGCCCAGCCAAAAGCTCGGCACCGCCATGCACAAGATGGCGAAGCTGCGCACCAGGTAGTCGCTGATCGTGTCCTGGCGGAGCGCCGAATATACGCCGATTGGAATTGACACAAGGTTCGCAATGATGAACGCGATCAAGCCGAGTTCGAGGGTAACCGGCCACCGGATTGCGATATCCCGAAGCACCGGCGTGTGGCGCCGGAACGAGGTGCCAAAATCGCCTTGCAGGAGTCCGCTCACTCTGCTGTCTGCTTGCGGGTACACGCCAATCCAGCGTCCATACTGAGCGAAGATCGACACGTCGAGTCCGTACTTCTTCATGAGCTCGCCGCGGGCCTGCTCCAGCGATGCCTGCGATACGCCGATCTCCTGCATCTGCGAGATCTCGGCGTCCACGATGTCGCCGGGCATGAACCGGATCACGGCGAATATCACGAAACTGACGATGAACAGGGTCGGAAACGTCAGGAGAAGCCGTCTGATGATGTAGGCGCGCATGCTGGTTCAGTCCGTTCCCGGATGGCGGGACTGTAGCACAGTACGGGCGCGGGATGAAGATCACCCGGCCGCGGTTGCCGCAGGTTGCCGCGGTCAGCCCTTGATGGCGCCGCCGATCGCCTCGCTGGTAATGAACCGCTGCAGGAACAGAAACGCGACGATGACCGGGATGCTCACCAGGAAGGTGCCGGCGAACAGCAGCTCCCACTGGATGATGCGCTCGGTCGCGAACGAGTACAGGCGCAGCGCCAGCGGCACCCTGAACACGTCGCTGATGGTCAGCAGCGGGATCAGCAGGTCGTTGTAGATCGCCACGCCGCGCAGGATCAGCAGGGTGATGGTGACCGTGCCGAGCAGCGGCAGGTACACCGACGCGAAGGTGCGCAGCAGGCCGCAGCCGTCGATTCTGGCCGCGTCTTCGAAGTCGCGCGGGATGGTCCTGATGTAGCCGGTGTACAGGAACACCGCGAACGGTATGGCGGTGGCGGTGTACACCAGCGACGTCCCCAGGTAGGTGTTCAGCAGGCCCAGGTCCCGGAGCAGCGACACCAGCGGGATCATCGCCAGGCCGAACGGCAGGGTGATCATCAGCACGAACCCGACGTAGATCGCGCCCAGCAGCCTGCCCCGGACCACCGCGATGGCAAAGGAAGCGAGCGACGACAGGAACACCAGCAGCGCACACGAGGTGGTAACGAAGATGAAACTGTTCAGAAACGAGCGGGCGTACTTGATGTGGTTGAACGCCCGCACCACGTTCTCGGTCGTGAACTGTGCCGGTGTGATGGTGAGCGGATTCTGGTAGACGTACTTCTCCTCCTTGAAGGCGTTGTTGAGGAAGTACCAGACCGGCATGAAGGTCAGCAGGCAGAAGAACACCAGAATGACGTTCGACACCAGCCTCGATCGGCGTCGATGTCCCGGCGCCGCCATCAGCCGTACACCTCCTCCCGTTTTCGGAACAGCTTCAGCAGGATGAGCGCGGCGAGTACCGAGATGATGCCCAGGATCACCGCCATCGCCAGCCCGTAGTCGATGCGCAACTGAGCGAAGGCGTACATGTAGACGCGCAGCGCGAGCGTTTCCGACAGGTAGCCGGGACCGCCCTCGGTGAGCACGAACGGCAGGTCGAACAGCCCCAGGATGCCGATTGCGGACAGGGTGACGCTGATGGTGATCGCCTGCGCCAGCATCGGGATGGTGATGAACAGGAACTGCTTCAACGGGCCGGCGCCGTCGACGTCGGCGGACTCGTACAGTTCGCGCGGAATCGCATTCAGCCCCGCCAGGTAGATGAGGATGAAGTAGCCGAGCGCGGACCACACGATGGTCAGGCTCATCGCCGGCAGCACGGTGCCCCGCTGCCCGAGCCAGTCCTGGGTATACCACTCCAGGCCGAGCATGATCATCGCCTCGTTGATCAGTCCGCCGTCATACGAGTAGATCACCTTCCACACGAACCCGACCACGGTCAGCGACAGCATCTGCGGCAGGTACATGATCGCCTTGTAGACGTTTCGGAGCCGCACCACGTTGTGGATGTGCACGGCGATCAGCACCGCCAGGACGTTGAGCACCGGCACGTACAGCACCACCAGGTAGAAGGTGTTGAAGAACACCCGCTTGATGGAACGCTCGCCGAGCACCACGGCGAAGTTCTTGAGGCCGACCCACTCCGCCTGCGGAAACAGGCCGTCCCAGTTGGTGAAGCTGTAGCGCAGGGTCAGGGCGATCGGGTAGACGAAGAACACGACCGCCACGGCCAACGCCGGCACCACGAACAGGAGGCCGACGATGAAGCGCTGCTGATGGTACTTGATCTGCATACGGTAAGCGCAGGGTGAAGCGGCTCACCCTGCGCTCCGCGAGTCTACTGCATCACGGCGTCGCGGGCCGCGTTGTGCAGCTCCTGCGCCGCCTCCTGCGGAGTCAGGTCGCCGAGCAACACCTCGTCGAGCAGCTTGTTGACCAGGGGCAGGGTCTCGGACGGCAGGTACTGGAACCACAGCCGCGTCTGCGGGTAGCCCTTCACCTCGTCGAGCACGCGGATCACGCGCGGATCGAGCTTCACCTCGCCCATCACCTCGACGACGCTCGGAATGTTGCCCATGCCGTTCTGGTAGAACGCATAGCCTTCCCCGAACATCCAGTCGAGCAGCGCGAGGGCGGCGTCCAGGTTCTCGGACGCGGCATTGATGCCGGCGCCGGTCTCCGGCACCAGCACGCCCATGGTCGCTTCGCCGACGTCCTTGACGGCCGGGAAGAAGATGCCGGCGTCGACGTCGCCGTCGAGCAGTTGGCTGGCCTGCCAACTGCCGGCGAAGTAGGTCGCCGCCCGTCCCTGCAGGAACAGGCTGGAGGCTTGCGCGTTGTTGGTGCTCAGGAATGCCTTGTGGGCCAGGCCGTTGTCGGTCAGGTACTTCACCTTGGTGAAGATGTCGGCCACGCCGGCCTGCGTGAAGTCGAACTCGCCGCGCTCGATCTTGGCGACGAAGTCGGGTTCGCCCGGCACTACCTTCTGGGCGAAGATGTAGCTGAACCAGGTGTTGCCGAAGCCGTCCTTGTCGATGATGGTGCCGGCGATGCGGTTGCTCTTGAGCTTTTCGAGCGCCGCGATGAACTCGTCCCAGGTGGTGGGGATCGCCGCGATGCCGGCCTCGGCGATCAGGTCGCGGTTGTAGTACATCCAGGTGGTGGCGGTGCCCACCGGAATGCCGTACACCTGCCCGGCAGGCGTGGTGAACGGTTCACGCAGCCCCGGCAGGGTGTTGGCCGCGGCCGCGGTGTCGGCGAGGTCAGCCGCGAAGCCGTCCGCCATGAATTTGTGGCCGAACGCGTTGCTGTTGATCGCGAACAGGTCGGGCAGGGTGCCGGCGGCGGCACGGGCGCGCAGAAAGTCCTCCATCGAGGCGCCCGGCACCACGAAGCTCTCGATCTTGACGTTCGGGTGCTGCTCTTCGTACAGCCGGTACCAGCCGTCGTGCACCTCCGAGGCGCCCAACGACACGGTCACCGTGACGCGCTGCGCCGCGAGCTGTTGCGCCCAGATCAGGCCGCCCGCCAAGGCGACGGCGGCAACCAGTATTGCTCTTCTTCGCATGAGTAATCCTCCTCAGGCAACTGCGTAAGGTGCCCCACTCTAAGGGCGCGCCAGAGCGCCGTCAATCACGAGCAGGTCGAGGAGGTCGAGGACTACCCGGACGGCGCTCTCGTCCAGTCCGGCCGATGCGCCACGTTCGGCGCGCCGCCGTCCCGTCAAATCGTGGGTGGTGCCAGCGGCGGCGCGCCGTGGCCGATCAGCCAGCTTACGAACTTGGCGCGCATGCTCGGCGAGAAGGCGTGTCCCACCTCCGGGTCGACGAAGTGCTCCGCCTGACCGCCGCGGGCGTTGATCAGCCGCACCGTCTCCGCGTTGGTGGCGGCCGGACAGTCGGTGTCCTGGCCGCCGTCGACGAACAGCACCGGCCGGCCGGCGAACCGCTCCGGATGGGACTGGGTTGCGTACTCGGCGCACCACGAATCCCACCGGGTGCCGCGCTGCGCCTGCCGGCACCACTCGTCGGCCTGGAAGAAGCTGGAACGGCCCACCACCGACACCATCGCCGCCAGCGAGCGGTTCTCGGCGAACACCATCTGGGCGATCAGTCCGCCCATCGACAGGCCGCTGACCTGAGGCCGGTCGGCGCGGCTGTACGGCAGCGCCAGCACCGCCTCGAACAGCCCCGGCGCCTCGCGGCGGGTGCGGTCCATCGCTTCGCACACGAACGCCCAGCCGTTGAGCTGGGCCCGGAACCAGGCATCAGTGCGCCGCTCGCCGTGTTCATGACAGTCGGGGGCAACCACCACGAAACCGGCGGAGGCCAACTGCACCAGCGACTGATCCGGCGTCTCGACGCTGCCCTTGTTGCCGGTCCAGCCGTGATAGTGAATCACCACCGGCGCCTCGGCTACGCGCGTCTCGCGCAGCGCCAGGCATGGAATGCCGGCAATCTCCCGTCTCGCAATCTCGATCATCGGTGTCTCCTCCTTACTCCACCGCACCCACGGACGACTCTCAGGGACGCCAGGCGTCGCGAGCACCGTGCCTGACGTGAAGCACGTGGACAGTTGGTCCCCGGACCGTGAAGAACACCTTCCAGGGCGTACCACGCCCTACCAGCGCTTGGCGAATCTCATCGTCGAAGGCAGCGCTTTCCGCAGCCACGGGGTGGGCTTCCGGCAGCGTGTCGAGGCCCTGGATCTGGTCTCGAATCGCCGTGAGCCACCGCTTTGCGTAGGCAGGGTTCCTCGCCGACAACCACTCGTGCGCCTCCCGAATGTTGGCGGCAGCGAACGGGGTGATGATAACGCTGAAGCGCTTCACCACTACTCGGCGGTGTGGGTGGCAAACTCCTCGAAAAAGGCCGACGCAGGAACACCGTTTCCGTCGCGGATCTGACCGAGCCCCTTGCGGATGCCGGCCACCGCGGCGGCATAGTCGAGTTGATCCTGAACCTCCTGCCAAGCCTGGGCATGAATCACCACCAGTTCGGGTCTGCCGTTCACGGTCAAAACGGAGGGTCGCCCCGATTCCTTCAGGTGAGAAACGAAGCGCGCCGTATCGCGCTTGAACTCGGTGAGCGGTCGAATATCCTTTGTGATGTCCACTATACGCCTCCCCGAGCATCGTTTTCGATGCTTATTGCATGCGAATATAACGCTGTTGCCATGTGCCGTCAATCAACTGATGCGGGGCTTCGGTCTGCCGCCGATGTTCCGAGCTGGGGTGCCATGCTCCGCCGCGACGGGCGCCAATTCCATGCGGCAGGGTCCGAGGCTGGCGCTCTGGCCTGGCCTGTGCCTGACCATCATGGCCGTAGGGAATGCGCGGGTGTCGGATCGCCCGGCTCGAACGCGCTGCGCCGGTCGCGCGGCCCGATCGAGGGTCGCGGCCATGCTCCCAAAACCGCTTCGAGCTGCGCGGCGAGCGCCAACGCGATGTGCTCGTGCCACGGCCGGGCAACGATCTGAATGCCGATTGGCAGGCCCTCCGGAGAGGTGCCGGCGCGCACCACCACCACCGGCCAGCCGGTCAGGTTGACGGCCATCGTATAGGCGAACGCCGAACCATGCTCTTCCGAGCCGCCGTGGGGCAGGGCAGGGTACGCACATACCGGGCACACGATCGCGTCGTATTGCTCGATAAAGGCCAACATATCGGTTCGGTACGTGGCCAACTCCTCGTCGAGGTCTGCGAGCGCGTGCCTGGTGGCCGGCCCGCGATTGTCCGGGTCAGGGGCGGACGTTCCGGCATCGGGGGGAGTCCCGGCGCGTTGCAGCAGCTTTGCGCGCCAGCCCGGTGCGTAGGTGGACCAGAGACGACTGAACACCTCCATGGTGCGCGGGACCGCCGCTGGTCTCGACTCGTCTACCAGTGCAACCAGTGCCGGTGCTCCGCTGCCACCGCTCAGCGCATTTGCGACTCGCTCGACTGCCGCCGCCGTTTCTGCGGTCGGCGTGACGATGCCATTATCGACGAAGAACGCAACGCGCAATCCTGAACAGTCGACCTCCCCGGGGTTCCCCAGCGGGAGCGGAACCACGGCTGGATCGCGCCAGTCCACGCCGCTGATGACCGGCAGCGTAAGCGCCAGATCCTCAACCGCGCGCGCCATCGGCCCCAGCGTGGTGAGCGAATCCAACGAGCCGAGCCCGTAGGGCACGATGTGGCCGGTGCGGGGAACGCGGCCGGAGGTCGGCCGCAGCCCGGTGATCCCGCAGCAGTGCGCCGGTACGCGGATGCTGCCGCCGGTATCGCTGCCGATGTCCAGTGGCGATCCACCCGCGGCGATGATGGCCGCCGCGCCGCCGCTGCTGCCGCCGCTCGTACGCGCGACGTCAAAGGGGTTGTTGGTGCGCCCGTAAACCTCGTTGTCGGTTTCGAAGCCCCGCGCCAGCGTCAGCTCAGGGGTGTTGGTCTTGCCCAGAATGATGGCGCCGGCATCGCGCAGTCGCCGGATCACGGTCGCATCGTGGTCGGGGACGAACTCTCGCCGCCCCGTGGTGCCGCCGGTGGAGACGATGCCGGCGGTATCCAGCGAGTCCTTGATGGTAATGGGGACGCCGTGCAGCGGCCCCCGCGCCGCGCCTCGTGCAAGCTGCGCATCGGCCGTTTCCGCTTCCGTCCGGGCGCGTTGAGCCGCGAGCTGCACCACCGCGTTCAACTCGCCGTTGACCTGCTCGATGCGCGACAGCAGCGCCGCGACCACCTCGACGGCCGATACTCGGCGCTCGCGTATCATGCCTGCCAACGACGATGCAGACGCCCATATCAACTCATTCATGGGTCACCTCGCCGCCGCCCAAGTTCGCTCATGTGGCCGGGACATCGGCGTGCTCACTGCGGTAGCCTGGAGTTGACTCTATCTATCCCAGGCGCCAGAGACAATGGTGTGCACCGGCGCGCTCCCCGGCGCATGGTCAGCGCAGGGGTCTGGTCGGCTCAGGGCGCGGGTGTTGACCACGATGTCCAGATCGCCGTCGCGGTCGAGATCGCCGAGCGCCGGCTTGACCTGACCGTGCAGCGGCTGGTCGATGCGTGGATGTCGATTCCCAGCCTGCTGATCCTGCTGACGGTGCTGCAGATCATCCTGGTGCTGGGAGTGCTGGGCGGCATCGGCGGCTCGCGGGTGGTCCGCGGCGCGGTGATGATCAGCGAGGCATCGTTGAGCTTCCTGGGGTGGAGTGGTCTTGGTTCCGCAACGCGAGGCGTGGTCCGTTAATCTCTGACTCGAATTCTTGACTCTTCCACGATGAAGAGCCGACCACTGATCTCGTCGGGTAATACCCCGAGTAGCTTCCTGCCAACGCATCGTGCCCTGCCTCTCGGAACAGCTCCGCTAGCTCCGCGGGCAGGTTCTCGTCCATCTTGAAGCGCACGCCGCCGGCCCTATCGTGACAACGACAGTATGCGCTCCTTGGCCAAGTCCGCCGCGTAGCCTACGGCGGCTTGGACCGACTGCCGGCTGATCGACGGATAGCTCCAGTTATATGGTCGCGCCAGTCCATGCGATCCTCCACAACCGCCGTTGACCGGGGACTACCGCCCCCTTGCCGGACAGATCGAACAGCTTGCTCACGGGATCACGTTACGCGGCACCGGTGTCCGGATCAAGTGTCGAGGCGGGGCGATTGGCGCGGGTGGTCAGACCAGGGCCAGGGAGCCGGGGCCGGATGTCCGGCGAGTTGACCGGGCCGGGGGCGATGGCGGCGTCGATCTCGCCGGCGAGCAGCATCCTCACGAGGTTGTTATTGGGTGACGACAGCACGTTGCCGGGCGCGACGTACTCCTGCACGTGTTCGTCTCCCGTCAGGACCCAGGTGACCGCGTCCAGGTCGACGCCGTATTCGGCCGTCAGGATGCCGCGCGTCCAGACGCCGGGGGTAAGCGTGTAGCACGAAACTGGGTGCGTCGCCTGGTCCGACGAAGCCCCCGGCGGGCGATGCATGGGCATCGGTTTTCATAACGGCTATAGCTGGCTGGGCACCGAGAAGGTGTACAACCCCGATGACGTTTTGACCGGCTCGGCGGGCTCGTCCCGGTACCACTACCGATCGTTCCCGACCACGCCTGGGCGGTCAATTGAAGGCCGCACGGCGTCGCAGAACACCATCTCCCAGCCGTGGAACACCACGATGAGGCCGATGAAGCGCACCTCCGGGAACTGCCGCGGCAGCCGCTCGTCGGCCAGGTACCGCTCGAGTTGCGCGGTCGCCATCTCGACCGCCGCCGCGGTGGCGGCCTCGATCGCCGACTCGGTGCGCTTCAGGTACTTGAGCTCGATCAGATAGGCGTGGCGCAGGTGCGGATATTGGGCCAACTGCGGCTCCAGCGCGATGTCCGCGTACCCCTTTCCCAGCTCCGCTTCCGAGCGGAACACGTAGTAGTCGGTCACGCTCAGGTAGGCGGCCAGGAAGCCCTGCACCACCTTCTCGCCGCTGATGTAGTCGCGGATCCCGGTCTGTCGCATGATCGCCTCGCCCAGGAAGTCGAACACCGGCCGCCACTCGCCCCGGTTGGCCATTGCCATCAGCAACTGCTCGACGCGGAACAGGTTGACCGAGAACACGTCGACGTCGCGGAAGGCGTCGCGCAGGTAGCCGTACATCAATCGCTTCACGGTCTGGTTCGGGATCGCCAGCCGCGGCACGCCGTCGACCACGTCGCGGATGCTCAGCAGCCCGAAGTAGTGCAGCAGGGAGAGGAAGTTCTCCGGATCGGTGAGGCGCTCCAGCGGGAAGCTCGGCTGGATGCGGGTGTCCACCTGCTGCTCGCCGACAATGTCGCGCAGCAGGTCGAAATTGCCGTTCAGTTGCCGGCCAACGACCAGCAGGTGGCGCAGCTTGCCGTAGTCGATGCGTACGTTGGTGTCGATCAGGTACGTCGGTACGCGCCGGTTGGGAATCGAGTGCTTCAGGTAGTAGAGCACCATGTCGGTGTTGTACAGATCGGTCTCGGCTTCCTCGGCGAAGCGGTAGCCGTTGTACCACTCGCCCATGATGCCCATGGCGGTCTCCACGTCCTGGTTGAATACGTCCAGGTCGCGGTAGGTCTCGACCAGGCGGCGCACCTCCGCCTCGGTGAAGCCGACCATCTCGTTGAAGTCCGGCTCCAGGCTGATGTTGCTGCCGATGTTGAAGCCGCTGGTGATGTCGTCCATGGTGACCGGCGACACGCCGGTGATGAACAGGCGCTCCAGACCGCCGCCGCTACGGTCCGCGCCGCCTTTCAGGGTAGCGAAGAAGTTGCGATAGAAGCCGCCGCCATGGGTGAAGGAGTGGTACGCTTCGGCGCCGTGGTACGCGAGCACGGTGTTGGCGAAATTGTCGTACTCGTCGATAAGCACGTACAGCCGAATGTCATGGTCTCCGGCGTACATGAACAGCTCGGACAGCTTGCTGGCGATGGAGGGCGGCTCCAGGATGTCGCGCACCGCCGCTGCGGGAAACAGGTCGGGATGGCGCCGCAGCCTGCCCCGGAGCTCTATCATGCAGTAGGTTTCGAACTCCCGTTCCAGGGTTTCGAGCTTGTCGTTGACCATCGAGAAGTTGAAGCGCAGGGTGACGTAGCGGCTTTGTTCCCCGGTCGGGTGCTGGCCGATGTCGGTGCCGGCGAAGGTGGCGTCGAAGCCGTCGGCCCAGAAGCGGTCGTAGTAGTTCTCCAGCAGGGAGATCCACAGCGACTTGCCGAACCGGCGTGGACGGATCAGGAAGGCGTAGCGCTCCTGCTCCAGGCGGCGCACGAAGCGGGTCTTGTCGACGTACAGCCACCGGTTCAGGCGAATACGCCGGAAGTCGGCCTCGCCGTAGGGAATGCGCGGGTGTGCAGGTGGCGTGCTCACTGCGGTGGCCTGGACGCTGACTCTATCTGTTCCAAGTCGCCAGAGCAATGAAGTGCATCGCACCAACCGCATCACGGGACTACGGGGTCGACGTATAGCCTCGCCTACTGGTGACCTTGGTGACGGTCAGCAGCGTGTAGGCCGCCAGACCGTGCTCACGCCGACCACGTCCTCGGACCGGTCCGGCACGCGGATGGTGAGCCGCTACGGGCGCTCGCCGACCGACAAACCGAGGTGGACCGTCAGGAAGTGTCCAGGCGCGGCGGACGCCGCAGTGGTCAGACCAGGGCCAGGGTCTCCGGCACGAACAGGTCCTCCGGGGCGATCACCTGCGGTATCACTTTCTGGTCCACGTTGAAGCGGATGAAGGTTTCCAGAGTCTTGCGTGAACTCTCGAAGCCGTAGGGCAGGGGGTCGCCGCCGACCGTCCGCGCCATCTCCCGCAGCGACCGATCTCCGGCGTCGCTGGCGGTGCCGGAGCGCAGGCGGGGCAGGAATTGCGACCTGGCCTCGTTGAACAGGTGGAACAGCTCGGTTGCGAGACCGGGGTGCGACGCCAGCGCGGCGTCCTTCACCACCAGCAGGTGGCTAATCGGATAGATCCCGGTCTTGCGGTGCCAGGCGTCGTCGGCGTGCCGGGCCTCCGCGAACAGGGGCTGGATGTCCGGCGAGTCGACCGGGCCGGGCGCGATGGCGGCGTCGATCTCGCCGGCAAGCAGCATCGACACGAGGTCGTTGTTGGGTGACGACACCACGTTGGCGGGCGCGACGTACTCCTGCACATGCTCGTCTCCCGACAGGACCCAAGTGACCGCGTCCAGGTCGACGCCGTATTCGGCGGCCAGGATGCCGCGTGTCCAGACTCCGGGGGTGAGCGTGTAGCTGCGCACGCCCACCTTGCGGCCTTCGAGGTCCCTCGGCTCCCGGATACCGCTGCGCCGGTGGCACAGCAACTCGCCGTGATAGAAGGCACGGGTCAGAAAGATGGGGATTCCGGTAAAGCGCCTGCCGTGGGCGCGGGCACAGAGACAGGTCGCCAGCGCCATCTCCGCGACATCGAACTCGAGGCCGCGCACCATGCGGCGGAAGATCATCGGCACGGGGGAGATCTCGACGTGCTCCAGGCCGAACATCGGGGAGGCTATGGTCCCATCCTTCAAGGCCGTGGTGTGGCCATAGTTTCCTATCGCGGTACGCAGCACCGGACTAGGCTTCTGTTCCATGCGCCAAACTCCAATCTGCATGGTAGCGCGACTCGGTCGCACCTTCCAGCCGCCAGAATCGACAGATTCCGCGTGCTTGACGGGTGCCGGGAGCGTGGTAGTATGGCGGCTTGGTAAGCGGATGAAGCGCGATCACACAGCCCACCGCAGCCGCCCGTCAGCCGCGAACGCTATCGCTCCGTCCTGCTCCGCGAGAAACCAAGCGCTCGGTAAGTCCTGACCGTTCACCGAGCCGTACCCACCAATCCTGCGCCATCAGCGCCGCTGACGACGTAGCCGCTCCCGTAGGCAGTCCCACCATTCGCACCACGTCCGCCCGCGGCGGCGGTTTGCGGTACCGTCGGCCGCACGCCGTGGGGCCGCCATCTGAAACATCCGAAACGGCCGGAGTTCCGGCCACAGAACAAACAACACGGGCAACCGGGATGCATCTCGAGCCCAACGAGGAGGAGTACGTTATGACTCCTAAACTCATTGTGCTGTCACTGGCGCTTGCGCTGGTGGCTACCGTTACATTTGCCAGCGCCGCCGAGGAGGAGCCGGCGGCGGCGATGGAGAAGGAGATGGTGACCGACCCCACCACCGGCGAGATGGTCACCGCGCCGCAGTATGGCGGGACCTTGACCGCGGCCACGCCCAGCGACCCTGCCGGCTCTGACGCCTATTTCGGACATCCTACGATGAAGGCGATCGAGCAGGTGTGCGAGATGCTGGCCGGGATCGACTGGGCAGTAGATCGGGACGTCCATGGCTTGAACCGCATATACCTCCCTGACATTGCCTTGCAAGGCAGGCTGGCCGAAAGCTGGGAGATGTCCCCGGACGGTCTCACCCTTACCTTCCACATTCGCCAGGGCGTTCACTGGCATGACAAGGCGCCGATGAACGGTCGCGAGCTCACTGCCGAGGATGTCGAATACAACTGGCGCCGCTATACCGGTCTGGGCAGCGGCTTCACCGAATTCAGCCCCAACATTGCCCAGTGGTCGGGACTCGATGACTTGGGGATAGCATCGATAACCGCCACCGACAGATATACCGTCGTCTTTACCCTGAAGCAGCCCAACCTGCAGGTTCCTCGTGAAATCCTCTGGCCGTACCCGACGTGCATAATGCCGCCCGAGGTAATCGAGCAACACGGCGACGTTACCGACTGGAGGAACCTGGTCGGCACCGGGCCCTTCGAGCTGAACGACTGGGTGGAGGGCAGCTCGCTGACCTTCAAGAAGAATCCCAACTACTGGGGATTTGACGAGAAGTACCCGCAGAACCGCTTGCCCTATGTTGACCGGTTGCAGGTGATGATCATGCCCGACGAGACAACCCGCTTGGCGGCGCTGCGGACCGGCAAGGTCGATTACCTGGGTTATCTGTTCTATGCGCACGTAAAGAGTGTCAACACGATAGAGCAGCTCCAGCAGAGCAACCCCGATCTGCAGGTGTTTCCTTTCTACCGAGAGGCCACCGGTATCGCTCTGTCCGCCCAAAACCCGCCCTTCAACGACGTCAGGGTGCGCCACGCCATACAGATGGCAATTGACGTTGAGACGATAGCCAATACCTACTTCAAGGGTTGGTCATTGGGGCCGCCTAGCGGATTCCTGGGAGATGGGCTTGTCGGGCTTGTTCCCGCATTCGAAGACTGGCCGGAAGAGATCAAGCAATACTACACCTACGATCCGGCGGGGGCGGAAGCGTTGCTCGATGAGGCCGGCTATCCGCGCGGCGCCGACGGCATCCGACTCAAGGCTGGCCTGGATTTCAGAGACGTGTATGACCTTGGCCACTACGAGTTGGCGGTAGCACAGCTTGGCGAGATCGGCGTCGAGGTGGAGCTGAAGCCTATGGATACGGGCGCTTGGGCCGGCCGTCTACGGGAACATACCTATGATGGCATGACCTCGGAAGCCGTAGGGTTCGAACACAGCATCGGCATGCTGGGACAGAACACGTCGTCTTCGACGTGGAACCCCGCCGGTGTGCAAGACCCGGCCTATGACGCCCTGGCTGATGCCGTCCTGTCCGCTCCTACCCAGGAGGAGCTGGTGACGCGGGTTGGCGAGGCTTTCATGTACCTCACAGAGAACCATTGGCATGTATGGCTCGGGAGAGCGCCACTGTTTTCCGTGGTTCAGCCGTGGGTGATAGGCTACAACGGTGAAGTAGCGCAGGAGAGTGGGGTCATCCTTGGCCGCGTCTGGATTGACCAGGATCTGAAGAAAGAGATGGGTTTCTAGGAGCGGGCGCCAGGAATACGCAAACGACTACGCAACCAGGGGGCCGGGTAGCCGCTTTCCGCGCGTGCGTCCCGGCCCCCGCAAATGGACCAGCAATGACGAGTGGCACGTGAGAGCGTATATCATCAGGCGGTTGTTGCTGACCATCCCCACCCTGGTCCTATTGACCGTCCTGGTGTTTCTCTCCGTGCGCTTTCTCCCCGGCGACGTAATAGACACCATGGTGTCCGAGTCGTCGGTTTACGGGGACGCCATGGACCGTGCGGCGTTCGAGCGTATGCTGGGGTTGGACGTGCCTGTCTACGTGCAGTATGGACGCTGGATCGGCGTGCTCCCCACCCCGGACTGGCGTACCGGCGAGTCCCGTTTCAGAGGTCTGCTGCAGGGCAGCCTCGGCCGCTCGCTGGTGGGCGGCCGGTTGCCGGTAGAGCGGAAGCTCGTCGGTAGATTGCCGGTAACCATCGAGCTCGGCGTGATGGCGATCATCATCGGGCTGGTGATAGCGCTGCCGGTGGGCATCTACGCGGCGATTCGTCAGGATACGGCCGCCGACTACGCCGGTCGTTCGTTTGCCATCATTGGCCTGGCGACGCCCAACTTCTGGCTGGCAACCATGGTCATGATCTACCCGGTAGTGTGGTGGGGCTGGTCACCGCCGATGCAGTGGATACGGTTCACGGAAGACCCGCTGGAGAATCTGGCGGTGTTCATCATCCCCAGCTTGATCCTGGGGACCGGCATGGCGGCAGCCACGATGCGGATGACGCGCACCATGATGCTGGAGGTGCTCAGGCAGGACTACATCCGGACCGCATGGTCGAAGGGACTCAAGGAAAGGGCGGTTGTCATGCGCCACGCCGTCAAGAATTCGCTGATCCCGGTAGTCACGCTGATCGGGCTGCAGATGCCGATCGTGGTGGGCGGCGCCGTCATCATGGAGAACATCTTCAACCTGCCGGGGTTGGGCCGGGTCATGGTGCTTGCCCTCAGTGAGCGAGACTACCCGGTGGTGTCCGGAATAAACCTGTTGTTCGCCACCGTGGTCGTGGCGATCAACCTGATGATCGACCTGGTCTATCCATACCTGGACCCCAGGGTCCGCTATGCCTAGAGGAAGTAACGCATCCGCTGCGTTCTTCACCAGGCTGTGGCGGGAAAAGCCACTGGGCAGCGCCTGCGGGATCATCAGCGAGGCGTCGTTGAGCTTTCTCGGCTTCGGTCTGCCGCCGAGTGTGCCGAGCTGGGGCGCCATGCTCAGCCGGGAAGGGCGCCAGTTCATGGAGATTGCCCCCTGGCTGGCGTTCTGGCCCGGTGTTGCCCTGACGGTTACCGTGTACTGTCTGAACATGTTCGGCGATGCGTTGCGCGACCTGCTCGACCCGCGGCTCAGGGGTGGGGGCGGACACATCGGTGCCACCGGCGCGTAGGTAGCTGGCGGCGATTCTCGCAACCTTCGCCGGTCCGGGGTATGGTAGGCATGCCGGCTCGCACAGCGGTCTGACAATATGCACGACGACGCAGCACTCCGAAAGCGCGCCGAGCGCGTGATCCCCGGCGGCATGTACGGCCACATGTCGGTGTATCGGAAGATGCCGGCGGGCTATCCGCAGTACTTTCACCGGGCCGACGGCTGCCGCCTCTGGGACGTGGACGGCAACGAGTACATCGACTTCATGTGCGCCTTCGGCCCGATGATCGCCGGCTACGGCAACGCCCGGATCGCCGCCGCCGCCGAAGCGCAACGCGACCTGCTGGACATCGCCAACGGCCCGCCGCCGGTGCTGGTCGACCTGGCCGAGCGCTTCGTGCGCCAGGTGAGCCACGCGGACTGGGCGATCTTCGCCAAGAACGGCAACGACGCCACCACCGTGTGCAACATGGTGGCGCGCGCGAGGAGCGAAAAGCGCAACATCCTGGTCGCGGCCGGCGCCTACCACGGCGCGCAGCCGTGGGCGAACCGGATGTCGCGCGGTACGCCGGAACAGGACCACGCGCTGTTTCCCACCTACACCTACAACGACGCGGGCAGCCTGACCGCGGCCGCCGCGGCGGTCTCCGGAGACCTCGCCGGCATCGTCGTGTCGGCGTTCAGGCACGACGCCGGCTACCACCAGGAGCTGCCCGACCCGGCCTTCGCCCGCACGGCGCGCGCGATCTGCGATGCCGAGGGGGCGGCGCTCATCCTGGACGACGTGCGCGCCGGACTGCGCCTGTCCCTGGATGCAAGCTGGTCGCTGCTGGGAGTGCAGCCTGACCTGTCGGCGTGGGGCAAGGCGATCGCCAACGGCGAGCCTCTGTCGGCCATCCTCGGCAGCGAGCCGTACCGCGACGCGGCCGCGGCCATCTTCGTGACCGGCTCGTTCTGGTACCAGGGCGCGCCGCTGGCGGCGGCCGTCGAGACGCTCGACCTGCTCTCCGAGGTGGATGCCCCGGCCCTGCTGGAGCGCCTGGGTGTGCTATTCCGCGACGGCCTCGCCGAGCAGGCCATCCGCTACGGCCATGCGATCCGCCAGAGCGGCCCCCCGCAGATGCCGACCGTGATGTTCGAGGACGACCCGAACGCTGACAAGGGCAAGGCGTTCTGCGTCCACGCCCTGCACCACGGCGTGTACCTGCACCCGTGGCACAACATGTTCTTGTCGACCGCGCACACCGAAGCCGACATCGAGCAGGCGCTGGCGGCAACCGCGAAAGCGTTCCAGGCTCTCGGCTAGCCGCGATGAAGCGATCGTGGCGCGAGCATGCGGGCACCACCTTCGACCTGCACAAGCGGGGAGCCGCGGCGTCCCGCGGCATGGTCGCATCCAACCATCCGCTCGCTTCATCCGCGGGCGTCGAGATGCTGGCGCTCGGCGGCAATGCCTTCGACGCGGCGGTGGCCACGGCGTTCGCGCTGAGCGTGGTCGAGCCGATGATGGTGGGCCCGTTCGGTGCCGGCTTCGTCAACATCCACCACGGCGCCACCGGCGAATGCACCGTCATCGACAACTACTCCACCGCGCCGCGCGGCGCCACGCCCGGCATGTTCGAGCCGGTGTCCGACCACTGGCCGGACTACATGGAAACGGTGGGCGGCAAGAACAAGATCGGGCATCTCGCCGTCGGGGTGCCCGGCAACCTCAAGGCGTGGTGCGAGATCTCGGGCCGGTACGGCCGGCTGGGGCTGGGCACGCTCGTGCAGCCGGCCATTCGCTACGCGCGGCGGGGATTCCCCGCCAGCCGGTACCTCGTTGACTGCATACGGGACAGCCGCGACGACATCGCCCGTTTCGCCGCCACCGCGGCCGTGTTCCTGCCGGCGGGTGCGCCGCCGTCACCCGGCGGCCTCGTCGTCATGGAGGAGCTTGCCGCCAGCCTGGAGCTGATCGCCGCGCGGGGAGCGGAAGCGCTTTACGGCGGTCCCCTTGGCGAGGCGGCCGCCGCCGAAATGGCGGCCCGCGGCGGACTCATCACGCAGCACGACCTGCGCGAGTACGAGATTCATGACCGGGCGCCCGTGCGCGGCACCTACCGCGGCTACGAGATCGTGTCGACTCCCCCCACCAGCAGCGGCGGGACGCACATCGTGCAGATGCTCAACCTGCTCGAGGGCTTCGACATCGCCGCCCTGGGCTTCGGCACCGCCGCCTACGTCCACTTGCTCTCCGAGGTGCTGAAGATCGCCTACGCCGACCGCTTCGAGTTCCTGGCCGATCCTGCCTTCGTGCGCATGCCGATCGCGGGCCTCACCGCCAAGGAGTACGCGCGCGTACGCCGCGGCGAGATCGACCGGGCCGGTCCATCGGCCCACCGCGCCGGCGACCCGGCGGCGTTCGGCGGCGAGTCGGGCAACACCACCCATCTCACCGTGGCCGATGACCAGGGCAACGTGGTCGCCATGACGCAGACCCTCAACGAGCTGTTCGGCGCCAAGGTCACCGTCCCCGGCACCGGCCTGCTGCTCAACAACACCATGGCGCTATTCGACCCGCACCCCGGCAAGGCCAACTCCGCCGCGCCCGGCAAGCGCATGCTCAGCAGCATGTCGCCGACCGTCGTCCTGAAGGATGGCAAGCCGTTCATGGCACTCGGCACGCCCGGCGGCATGCGCATCTTCCCGTCCGTGCTGCAGGCCATCGTCAACGTCATCGACTTCGGCATGACGCTGCAGGAGGCAGTCGAGGCGCCCCGCGTCTGGACTCAGGGCCAGGCACTGGAGGTCGAACAGGGCATCGCCGAGGACACGCGCCGCCAGCTTCGCGGCATGGGGCACGAGGTGGAGGTCGTCTCCCGAGTGGCCGGCGGCATGAACGGGGTGCAATTTGAGGACCGCCGGGGACTGATTCACGGAGCGGCCTGCTGGCGGGCCGACGGCACCCCCGCCGGCATCAGCGGCGGTCCGGCCAAATTCGGCCTCGTCGGCGCAACCTACGCACTGTGAGCCTGCTCGGCGAGCGGCTCGCTTCTGGGCGCCGGCCGGCGGCCGCTACGCGATCGGTGCTGGTATACTTGCCGCGATGGGTGTTCGGCGGATCGTCGCCCTGGCGGGAAGCGCGCGCCGGGGTTCGCTCAACAAGCAGCTCGCACGGGTGGCGGCGGCGCGTGTCTCGGCGCTCGGCGGTGAGGGGGTGTTCCTGGACCTCGCCGACTACCGCATGCCGCTGTACGACGGCGACTATGAGACCGCCAACGGCGTGCCCGATCCGGCGCACGCGCTCGGCGAGCAGGTGGCGGCGGCAGATGGGCTGATGATCGCCTCGCCCGAGTACAACGGCGCCTATCCCGCCCTGCTGAAGAACACCATCGACTGGCTCACCCGCATCGACCGCCGCATTTGGGCTCGCCCGACAGCTCTGCTGAGTGCATCGCCCGGTCCGGGTGGCGGCCGCCGCGGGCTGGTGGTGCTGCGCCTGGCGCTTGGCCACCTGCGCGTTCCGCTGCTCGACCGGCAATTCAGCCTGCCCTCCGCCGGCGAGGCGCTGGCCGGCGACGAGTTGCGCGACGCCGGCGCCACGGCGGAACTGGACCAACTCGTGTCCGAGTTGCTGGCCGCCGCCGAGGCGCGCTCATAACCGGGCGGCTCGCGTGTGCTTCAAACGGGCCTGGGGTATGGTGACGCGGTGGAAGCGGAACAACTGAACACCGACCTGGCCCGGCACGTCGAGCAGACGCCGCTGGTGGATACCCACGAGCACCTGCGGCGCGAAGCGGAGTGGCTGGACGACGGCCCTGACATACTGCAGGATCTGTTCGACAACTACGTGCGCGCCGACCTGCACACCGCGGGCGCGTCCGCGGAGGCGATGCGGCGACTGATGGACGCCTCCGACCCGGACATCGCGGCCCGTTTCCGGGGTATTGAGGCGGCGTGGCGGGCGACGCAGTTCACCGGCTACGGCGAGGCGGTGCGCCTGATAGCCGGCAAGGTCTACGGCCTCGACGAACTCAGCGCAGATGGGCTGGCAGCGGCCGCGGGCCGCACTGCCGAGCTGCGCCGCCCGGGCGAGCGCTACCGGTTACTGCACGACGTCGCCAACCTCGACCAGGTGCAGACCGACGACATGCGCTGGCCGTGCCCGCCGGACGACTCCGGGCCGGAGTTCTTTCTGTACGACCTGTCGTTATTCACCCTGTGCAGGGGCGACGTCGACGTGCCCGCCGTCGCCGCCGAGACCGGCATCGAGGTGAACGGCCTGGCCTCGTTGCGGCGCGCCATGGAGGCGATCTTTGCCCGCCACGCGCCGTGTGCGATCGCGGTCAAGACGCAGCACGCCTATGCGCGGACGCTGGCCTGGCGCGAGCGCAGCGATGCCGATGCGGAGGCGGCTCTGCAGAAGGTGCTGCGGCCGGACGCCGCGAGCGCCGACCAGGAAGCCCACCTGTGCGTCGGCGACTGGTGCTGGGCGCGCGGCGTCGAGCTGGCGATCGAGCACAATCTGCCGTTCAAGATCCACACCGGCTACTACGCCGGCAACGACCGCATGCCGACCGCCTACATTCCCGCCGGCAACATGTGCGCGCTGTTCGCCCGCTACCCCGAAGCTCGCTTTGTGCTGATGCACATCGCCTACCCGTACAGCGACGAGCTGGCCGCCCTGGCCAAGCACTACCGCAATATCTGGGTCGACCTGTGCTGGGCGTGGAGCATCGACCCGTACAGCAGCGCCGACTTCCTGCGCCGCTTCATCCACGCCGTGCCGATCAACAAGCTGTTCGCGTTCGGGGGCGACACCTCGTGGCCGACCGCGGCCCTGGCCTATGCGCGGCAGGCGCGGCGCGGCATCCGGCGGGCGCTGGCCGCGGAAGTAGCCGCCGGCGACCTGACCGAGCGGCAGGCAATGGATATCGCCACCCGCATCATGCGCGCCAACCAGTACGCCTGCTTCGACGTGCCCGGCACCCGCGCCAACATCCGCCTTCAAGCCAACGCGGGCTGAGCCGGGGTATGATGGGCGGCGCAGGGGGCACCGTGGCATCGACACTGAGCATTACCCGGGTAGCGGTTACCCATTTCGAATATGAGCTGGCGGATCTGGCCATGGATCCGCGCTACGGCTGGGATACGCTGTACACGCCCGGCGCGACCTGGCGCACCGGCGGCAGCATCCTGACCATCGAGACCGACGCCGGCATCACCGGCGAGGTGCCGGGCGGCGTGGACGGCCGGACGGCGCAGTACCTGGTCGGGCGCGATCCGCTGCAGCGGGAGATCATCTGGCACGACCTGAAGCGGTCGCGGCGTTCGCCGGACGGTACGCCGCCGGGGGCGGTGGACATCGCCCTGTGGGACATAGCCGGCAAGCTCTACGGCGTACCCGTGTACCAGCTCCTGGGCGGTTGGCGCACCAAGCTGCCGTGCTACGCGAGCAGTTTCCACGGCGACGAGAACGGCGGGCTCACCACGCCGCAGGACTACGCCGAGTTCGCCTTGCTGAGTAAGGAGCGCTACGGCTACCCGGCGTTCAAGATCCACGGCTGGGTGAACCGCTCCATCCACCGCGAGGTGGCGGCGGTGCTCGCGATCCGCGAGGCGGTGGGCGACGAGTTCGACCTGATGCTCGATCCGGCGGGCGGCTTCGGCACCTTCAACGACGTGCTGCGCGTGGGGCGGGCGTGCGACGAAGCGCACTACCTGTGGTACGAGGACGCGTTCCGCGGCGGCGGACTGTCGGCGTTCGCGCATGCCAAGCTGCGCGAGCTGATCAAGACACCGCTGTTGATGGGCGAGCACGTGCGCGGCCTGGAGGCGAAGATGGACACCATCCACGCCGGCGCCGCCGACTACGTGCGCGCCAACGCCCAGGCCGACGGCGGCATTACCGGGGTGATGAAGATCGCGGCGATCGCCGAGGCGAGCGGGCTCGACGTGGAAATCCACGGCGGCGGATTGGCGCACCGCCACTGCATGGCCTCGATCCGCAACACCAACTACTTCGAGATGGGCGTCGGTATCCACAAGGTGCGCGAGACCAAGGCGCCGATCTACCCGGACCGCCAGTGGATGGACGAACTCGACTCGGTCGACGCCGACGGTTGCATCGACGTGCCGGAGGAGCCCGGCTTGGGCGTGCCGCTGGACTGGGATTTCATCAACGCCCACAAGACCGGCGAGACGGTGTACCCGTAGCCGCCCCCGTGCGCGGCGATTACCAGGGGTTGGCGGCGTCCATCTCCCACTTGACGATGTTGGAGGCGGTCAGCGCGCCGCCGCGGGTAAAAATGCGGAACTTGCGGCTGTCGTCGCGTTGCGGATAGACGCGCTGCACCAGCACCAAGTCGCGGTTCACGAAGATCTCGATCACCGAGCGGTCCACGAAAATGTCCAGGTCGAGTGTGCCGGCGGGCGGCGGCGGGTAGGGCACGACCTGCCGGGTGACGCCTTGTGGATACTGAAGCGACGTGTCGGTGCTGGATCCGGAGAAGTCGATCACGAACTCGCCGGCGCCGGCTCGGTAGGTGACGGTCGTCTCTTCCTCGCCGTTGGGCGAACACAGCAGCTTGATGCCGAACTCGGCGGCGCTCGCCGCGGCCAGGGTCATGCGGGCCTCCATGCAGTCGGATGAGAGCGCATCGACGGTCACCTCCTCGCCGTCCGCCAGGCTCAGGCCGCTGGCTCGTACCTCGTCGTAGCGCAGCACCGCCAGCTCCTCCGCCGGCGCGATCTTGAGGCCGTTGTCCGGGCCGGGGTACAGGTGCCACGGCAGCGTCACCACCCCGGTCCAGCCGGTTTCCTGCCAGTCGCGGGCGTCGGCGATCCAGCCCATGAAGATGCGCCGCCCGCGGTCGTCGGCGAGCGTCTCCGGGCCGGCGAGCATCGATCCGAGCCAACTGAGCTGGCCGTTGCGCTCCGGGACGAAGCGCTCGTCCTGGTAGCGCCCGAGGTAGTACTGGCACTTGCCGTATGGCCGGTGGGTGTGCATCAGCAGCATGTGGCGGTCGCCGAACGGGAAGAAGTCGCTGCACGCGCAGTCTTCCTCCTCCGCGGTCCAGCGCCGGTCGGAGCGGTAGAACGGGCCGACGTACTCCCAGTTCGCCAGGTCGCGCGACTTGAACAGGCTGGTGCAGTCGCCCTCGTAGCCGGGGCGGAAGTTCTTGTTGCCGACCAGGGCGTAGTGGGTGTCGCCCTCCTTCCAGCCGCTCGGATCGAAGATCACGCACTCCGGGAACGCGGACGACAGCTTGCGCTCGCCGCGTTCGCCCGGGTCGAGCGGGATCACCGGGTTCTGCGGCAGCGGCTTCCATCTGTCCAGGGTGTCGTCGACGGCCTGGTAGATGCAGATGCCGCGGCGCGGCATGTTGGCGATGATGGTCGGCACCTCCATGCCCTCCATCGCGTCGCCGCTGTTGAAGTAGTCCCCCCTGGTGCCGGCCAGTGGCTCGCGCAGCGAAGCGGGGTGGTAGCGCCAGTGCACGAGGTCGCGGCTGGACACGTGCTGCCAGCTCGAGAAGTCGCGCTCGCCGGGCGCGTTGCGAATCTTCTGCAGGTAGCCGATGTGGTAGCGTCCCTTCCAGTACAGCATGCCGTTGAGGTCGTTCCACCTGCCCTCCGGCGGCACGAAGTGGTAGCGCGGCCGGTGGCGGTCGGCAACCAGCTTCTCGCGCAGTTCGTAGGTGGCCATCAACAGGTCGTCGTAGCTCACGAGGCGGTGCTCCGGGGGCCTATGCCGCGGGGTCTGGCCGTTCGCCGGCGGCGTCGAGGCGGCGTTTGGCCTCGGCGTAGGTGTCGGCGGGGAGCGGACCGCGCTGCACCGCGGCGACGTTCTCCTGCAGGTGCGCCGGGCGCGTGGTGCCCACGATGATGGTGTGGGCGTGCGGGTGGGACAGTGTGTAGCGCAGCAAGAACGCCGAGCGGCTCTCGCCAGGTGCGCACAATTCATCCAGACCGGCGCGTTCGAAAGCAGCCCAGCGGTCCTTGACCCCGTACCCGCTGGCCGGCTCGCCCTGCGCCACGCCGCCGCGGATAATGATGCCGACGCCGGCCTCGGCGGCACGCGTAATCCACTCTTCGTGCTGCCGCTCCAGGGCCGAGTAGGGGATCTGCATGGTGTCGAATACCCCCCACTCCAGGTAGGTGGGCAGGTGCGGCATGGTGGTCGACACGCCGATGAAACGCGCTTGGCCGCCGCGCTTCATCTCCTGCAGCGCATCCACGAGGCCGCCGGCCTCGCACTCCGCCACGGTCGGGTTGTGCATCTGTATCACGTCGACGCTGTCGCGGTGCAGGCGGGCGAGGCTGCCCTCCAGGCCGCGAAACAGGTTATCGCGCGTCCAAAGGTGGTCGGAGTTGTTGTCGTTGGGCCTGGTGTCGGTGCAGCCGCACTTGGTGGCCAGGGTGAAGTCGCCGTAGCGGCCGGCCAGGAAGTCGCCGATGCGGCGCTCCGAGTCGACGTAGTCGTAGGCGGTGTCGATGAAGTTGATGCCGGCGTCCAGCACCGCGTGGTGCAGCGGTTCCGCGGTCTGGTCGTTCCAGTACGGCTTGTCAGGATGGTGCAGCGCCGCCCCGAACCCGAGGCGCGTCACTTGAATGCCGGTGTTGCCCAGCGTGGTAGTCGGTAGAGACGTCATGATAGCCGATGATACGCCACCTACGCTCCCCGCTGCGAGCGGCGAACGCTCCGCGGGCCCCAGCGCGCCATACGGTGCCCGCGGTTCCGGCAAACCACGGCCTACCACCTGCGCGCCGGCGGTGCTATCCTCATGAACCGTAATGGCAAAGCAAACCAATCGCGCCTGGACGCTGGCGGCCCGCCCGCGCGGCGTCCCCAAGCTGTCCGACTTCGCACTCGTCGAGAGCCCGGTTCCAGAGCCGGGGCCGGGCGAGGTGCTGATCGCCACCCACTACCACTCGCTCGATCCGTACATGCGCGGGCGCATGAACCCCCCGACTCCGGCCGCCTACGCCGCTCCGGTCCCCGAGGGCGGTGTGCTGGAGGCGGACGCGGTCGGCGAGGTGATCGCCTCCAACTCCGACCTGTTCGCGGTCGGCGACTACGCGATGGGCAAGATTGGCTGGCAGGAGTACGGCGTGATGGATGCCCGCGACGTGCGCAAGATCGATCCCGCGGTGGCCCCGATCTCCACTTCGGTGGGCATTCTCGGCATGCCGGGGCTCACCGCCTACCACGGCTTGTTCGAGGTGGGCAAGCCGGTGGCCGGCGACACGGTGGTGGTGACCGCGGCCTCCGGGGCGGTCGGCGCCGTGGTGGGACAACTCGCGAAGCACAACGGCTGCCGGGTGATCGGCGTCGCCGGCTCGCGCGAGAAGTGCGGCTACGTGGTGGACGAACTCGGCTTCGACGCCGCCATCGACTACAAGGCCGAGGACGTACCGGCGCGCCTGCGCGAACTGTGTCCGCACGGCATCAACGTGTACTGGGACAACGTCGGCGGCCCGGTCACGGATGCGGCGATCGACCAGATCGCCATCTTCGGGCGTGCTGTGATCTGCGGCCAGATTGCGTTCTACAACGCCACCTCGCCGCCGCAGGGGCCGCGCAACATTCCGCGCATGCTGCTGACCCGGCGGGCGCGCATGGAGGGCTTCCTGGTGTTCCAGTTCACCGGCAAGCACGAGGAGGCGCTGCGCCGCCTCGCCGGCTGGGTGCAGGACGGCACCCTGAAGTACCGCGAGGACGTGGTCGAGGGTATCGAGAACTCACCCGAAGCCTTCATCGGCCTGCTCGCCGGCGCCAACTTCGGCAAGCTTGTGGTCAAGGTCCACTAACGGCCAGTTGGCCTGTCAGATGGCGTTGTCGAACAGGATGACGCCGCGCCATACCGGCCGACTTAGCCGTCATTATCGTCGACGACGACTATCTTCTCCCCATGGATTTGAGAAGGCTCGTAGCCGGTACCCGGCTGCACTTTGGCTTTCACCTCCATCGCTGGCCCCGGCTCGTCGAAGCTGTCGTCTCCGGTAGTATACGCATCGTAGACGACTTGCCTCTCGCCCACGGCGATGGAAGGATAGTCGAACCGGTTAACAAGGGTGCGCGGGATACCTCTGGTACTGTACTCTGTCACTATCAACTGTACCTTCACCTCCAGAACCGTACACCGCGGACGGGTCACCTGGACGTAGAATTCCGCCGACTCGCCCTCGATGATGGGGCTTGACACCGTGTGAATGGTAACTATCGGGAGTGTCTCCTCTGCCAGGGTCGCCTTGGATTGGGCCGGCGACCATGGGCCCGGGCCGGCTGCATTCTTCGCAGCCACCCGGACTTGGTACGTGGTGTCCGCGGCCAGACTGCGGATTACTGTGCTCGTTCCCGTCCCGCTGTGGGGCCAGTCCGTCCAGGTGCTCCCGGCGCCTGCGGACCGGTACTGCACCTCGTAGCCGTTAACAACGGCACCGCTTGGCTTGGACCAGTTGACTTCCAGGGAGCAATGGTTCGGGGAGTTGAGCATGGGCCGGGCTGGTGCGGCCGGAGCTTGCGGTCGTGAAGTCGGATCAGGATCGGGGTCCTCCGTGCTGTCATTCGGATCGTCATCGGTCTCGCCGTTCGTTTCGCCGTCGGTCTCGCCGTCGGTCTCGTTGTCCGCTTCGCCGTTCGGAGCCGGATCCAGTTCTGGCTCGGAATCACCGGGAATTTCTGCTTGGTCACCCGTGCGCGACCCCGGGTTGGGACTTCCGCCGCATGCACTCACGAGGAGGGTACAGGAGAGCACGAGGACCGTGAGTAATCGCGCGGCATTGAACATTGGCGCAGGGGCCACCAGTTGGTTATACGAGAACAGGAGTGTTATTGATCGCATCTTTCCGTCCCTGGTGCCGACAGGTCGTCTTTCATGCCTGAGGACCATCAACTGACAACCTGTTCGTTATCCCTCTTACCCTAAATCAGGACACGTTGTGCGTCAATAAACCAGCGCGCCACGGCCGGTGGGAGTGTTCCCACGAAGCACCAAGCGCTCCCTCCTTGAACTGATTGTGCGCCTGCTCAGTGTGGCAGGCACGGTTCGCCTAGTTAGTCGAACAATAGAACGCCGCGCTTGTGGCCGCCTCTTAGCAAGTCGGCGTACGCCGCGTTGACATGAGCGAGGGGCGTGTTGCTCAGTCGAACAATAAGACGCCGCGCTTGTGGCCACCTCTTAGCAAGTCGGCGTAGGCGTCGTTGATCTGGTCGAGGCGGTAGTGGCGGGAGATCAGCTCGTCGAGCAGCAGCTTGCCGGCGCGGTACAGTGCCAGCAGGCGCGGGAACTCCCGGTGCGCGTCGGTGGAGCCGAAGAAGGAGCCGTAGATGCGCTTCTCGTTCACGTGCAGGTCGAGGCCCGCGTAGCGGGTAACCGACCCCGCGGGGGCCACGCCCACCACCACCAGGGCGCCGCCCGGGCGGGCGGCCTTGTAGGCGGCTTCCTGCACGGCCGGCGCGCCGACCGCTTCGAATGCGAAGTCCACGCCGCGCCCGCCGGTGAGCGCCTGCACCTGCTTGTGGGCATTGTCGCCGGCCACCACGCCGTCGGTGGCGCCAAATTGGCGCGCGATTTCCAGCTTGGCCGGGTCGCTGTCCACGGCGATGATCGGGTTGGCGGCGCTCAGCCGTGCGCCCTGCACCACGTTCAGCCCGACGCCGCCGCAACCGTACACTGCGACACTCTCGCCGGGGCGGATCTGTACGGTGTTCAGCGCCGCCCCAACGCCGGTGGTCACCGCGCAGCCCACCAGGGCCGCAACGTCGAACGAGATGTCGTCCGGTATCACCACGCACGACTGCTCGGGCGCCACCGCCTGCTCGGCAAAGGTGGATACCACGCTGAACTGGGTGACGCGCTCGCCGTTCAGGCTCAGCCGGGTACTGCCGTCGTGCATGGTGCCGTTGTGCCAGTACCACATGGTTTCGCACAGCCCGTTCTGGCCGCGCAAACAGTAGAAGCAGCTGTTGCAGGAGGGCGCCCAGTTGAGGATGACGTGCTCGCCAGGCTTGACGCGGGTCACCTCGCTGCCCACTTCCTCCACGATGCCGGCGCCCTCGTGTCCGAGCACCACCGGCTTGGGGCGGTCGAGCTTGCCGGCCACGAAGTGCCAGTCGCTGTGGCACATGCCGGCCGCGGCCAGCCGCACGCGCACTTCGTCGGGCCGCGGCGGCTGCAGGTCGACATCCTCGATTACGAACGGTCCGCCCACTTCATGCAATACGGCAGCTTTCATCTCTCTACTCCCTTGTCCGCGCAACGGTACCAGAGGGTGCGGGTCAACGCCAGCCGTCGCGAGAGAAGCGCTCCACGGCGGCGTCGTCGAGCACGATCCCGAGACCCGGCTCCTGCGGCAGCACCAGCGCGCCGTCGCGCGCCTGCAGGCGGGTGCGGAATACCTCCATCAGGTTCAGGACCTCGGTGTCGGTGAAGTATTCCACCCAGGTGGCGTTCGCCGTGGCGGCCACCAGGTGCACGTGCAGGTCGGCCAGCCAGTGCGGGGCCACGGTGATGCCCTGGCCGGCCGCCAGGGCGGCGATGCGCCGGAACTCGGTAACGCCGCCGCACACCGCGGCGTCGGGCTGCACGATGGCGGCGGCGCCCAGATCCAGGATCTGCTGGAAGTCCCAGCGTGTCTGGTGAATCTCGCCGGTGGCGACCGGCGGCTCCACCGCCGCGGCCACCGCCGCATGGGCGGCCAGCTCGTCGGGCGGGTTCGGCTCTTCGATCCAGCCCAGGTCGAATTGCTCCCAGCGGCGGACGGCGCGGATGGCGCTCGCCGCGTCGGGCCAGGCGTTGTTGGCGTCGGCAAACAGCTCCACCTCGTCGCCGACCGCCTGCCGCACCGCGGCGATGCGCGCCGCGTCCGCCCGAGCGTCGACGCGGCCCACCTTGATCTTGACCGCGCCGAAGCCGGCATCGACGTACCGCGCGCACTCGGCAGCCAAGTCCTGCTCGCTCTTGCCGGGCAGGAAGTAGCCGCCGCTGGCGTAGGCCGGCACCGTGTCGCCGCGCGCCGCGCCCAGGTAGCGGTACAGCGGCAGATCCGCCGCCTTCGCATTGGCGTCCCACAGCGCGATGTCGATGGCGCTCATGGCGCGCAGCGCCGCCCCGCGCCGTCCCATCAGCAGGGCATCCGCGTACATGTCGTTCCAGATGCCCTCGGTGTGGTGCGCATCGCGTCCGACCACGTGGCGGGCGAGCAGGTCACGCACCGTGCTCGTTACCACCCAGCCGGCCGCGTTGCCGCAGTAGCAGAACCCCAGTCCCTCCACGCCGCCCTCGGTGGCAACCTTGACCAGCGTGTAGTGGCGCTCGGTCATGGTGCGGGCGGCGATCGAAGTGGGGTTGCGCAGTGGTATGACCAGCGTGGCCGCGGTGAGTGCGGTAACCTGCATCGGTCCGATCCGCTACTTCTTCACGTACTGGTGCCCGCCCATGATCGCGCGCACTTCCGCCAGCCCGTCGGCCTGCAGCAACTTGCCGACCCGGACATCCTCCTTGGCCAGCAGTGTCTTGGCGTTGGTGACCACCTCCTCAAGGCGGTTGGCCGGGAACTTTACCGCGCCGTTCTCGTCCATGTGCACGATGTCGCCGGGCGCCACGTCCATGCCGCACAGGCTGACCGGCACCTGCACACCCTGGATCGACTGCGGGCCGTGGCCGGCGCAGATGCCGCGCGTCAGGTACTGAAACTTCATCGGGCGAATCTCGTGGATGTCGCGCGACGGACCGTTGGTTACCGCGCCGATGGCGCCGCAGGCGCGCAGCGCCGAGGTCATGTTGCCGCCCGACAGCCCCACCTTGTCTGCCAACTCGTCGGGGAAGCGCTGCTCGAAGCAGAAGATGGAGGGCCCGCCCTGCCGGTCCGCCGCCTCCAGCACGTCCATCAGCGACAGCCCGGAGTAGCCGGGATCGGTGACACTGTAGGTGCAGGTAACCGCGTAGCCGGCAATCGGGCCCAACTCCGGGTACCAGCACATCAGCCGGTTGTCGGTGTACCAGTTCGCTTCCCAGGGATGGTACAGCTCCAGGCACAGCTCGTCGCCGGGGTAGGTGGCCACCACGTTGGTGATCGTGGGGGTATCGATCTGCCTGAGTTCGTCGAGCAGGTCTTTCTCTGACATCGTGTTCTCCTTGGTTGTCTGGCGCGATTCGTTCGCGCTTGCCGGGTTGAGCCTATCACAACATGCTCGCGCGCGGACTACCAGCAGGGGAGCGCGTGGGGGCGCGTTGTCGCCCGGCGTACGGATCGGTAGAGTTGGGGGCCAAGGGATGGGAGACGCTCCGCGCCAGCCGGTGGTCGAGCAGGAAGTCCGCTTCGAACCCGACGAGCCGCCGCCGCGACCGCTGGCCGCGGGACTGGCGGTCCAATACGGCGCGCTGTCGCTGGCGAGCATGGTGGTGACGGTGCTGATTGTGGTGCGCAGCGCTGGTCTCGACGACGACTACCTGTCGTGGGCGGTGTTCGCCGCCCTGTGCGTGAGCGGTCTCACCACCATGTTGCAGACCACGCGCCGCCGGCGGCTGGGCTCCGGCCACCTGCTCCTGATGGGCCCGTCCGCGGCGTATATCGCCGTATCCATTACCGCCCTGAATGAAGGCGGCCCCGCGCTGCTGGCGACCATGGTCATGCTGTCGTGTCTGCCGCTGTTCAGGATCGCGCGCCAATTGACCAACCTGCGGCGGCTGATCACCCCGACTGTCTCGAGCACCATCATCATGCTGATTCCGGTGACCCTGGCGCCGGTCATTTTTGATCTGTTTGCACAAACGACACCGGGTATCCCACCGGCGGCCGCCCCGCTGGAGGCGGGCGTCACGCTGGCCGTGATGATGATCCTCACCCTGCGCATGCGCGGGATAGCGCGGGTATGGGCGCCGGTGGCCGGGGTAGTGTGCGGCTGCGTGGTCGGCCTGGCGTTCGGCACCTACGACGTGCAGCGGGTCCTGGATGCCGACTGGATCGGGCTGCCGCGTTTCTCGGCGTGGCCGGGGCTCGACTTCCCTGCGCTCGCCCGCAATATCCTGCTGTTGCCCTCATTCACGTTCCTCGCCCTGGTCGGCGCTATCGAGACGGTGGGCGACGCGATTGCCATTCAGCGGGTGTCGTGGCGCCGTCCGCGGGTTCCGGACTACAAGCTGGTGCAAGGTGCGGTGGCTACCGATGGCGTCGGCAACCTGCTTTCCGGGCTGCTCGGCACGCTGCCCAACACCACCTACGCCACCAGCGTGGCCATCGCCGAGATTACCGGCGTGGCGGCGCGGCGCGTCGGGGTGTACGTCGGCCTGCTGTTCCTGGTGGTGGCCTTCTTTCCGAAGGTGGTGTCGTTGCTGCTCGCCATTCCCAACGCGGTGGCCGGCGCATTTACCCTGGCGCTGGCGGCGATCCTGTTCACGCTCGGCATCAGGCTGGTGGTCGGGTCGGGGCTTGACTACCGCAAGAGCGCGATCGTCGGAATCTCGTTCTGGGTGGGCGTGGGATTCCAGAACGGATGGATATTTTCGGAACTGCTGGTCGGCCGGCTGGAACTGATGCTTGGCAACGGCATGACTGCCGGCGGCATTGTGGCGATCATCCTGTCGCTGATCCTGGAGCCGCCCGGCTATCGCAAGCGCCTCTCCCTGGATCTGGACACCGCAGCGATCGGCGCGGTCGATCAATTCGTGGTGAGGCTGGCGGACACGCGCGGCTGGGGCGAGACGGCCAAGGCCCCGTTGCGGGCGGCGTGCGAAGAGGTGATCCTGTCGCTGAAGGGCGAGGACGATCCGTTCGCCGACGATCCCGAATTCCGGCTGCAACGGCGCAACCGGATGCGTGTGTCGGCACGCGTGGGCCGCGAGCTGGCGGAACTGGAATTTGTCGCCGCCTCGTCGTTCGGCAACCTGGAAGATGAAATCGCTGCGCTCGGCGAGCCTGACTCGTCTTCCGTGGACGCCGAAACGTCACTCCGCCTGCTGCGCCACTACGCCTCGACCGTGCGCCACCAGAAGTTCCGCAAGGCCGACATCGTTACCATCACCGTGAAGCGGCGCGACTGAAGCCAGCCGCGCGGTCGCTCTTACAGTGCCGCCTTGAGTTTCTCGGTGGCCGCCTCCAGCCGCTTGACGAAACGGGCAATGCCCGGCGCCAGCTCCTGGAGCTCGTCCGTGTCGGTGTTGAAGTTGCCGCGGAATCTCTTGAACCGGGCGATCATCGACTCGACGACATCGCGCGGCAGCGACAGGCTGGCGCCGGAGTTGCCGTCGAGCACCGCCTGCAGCCGCGCGATGCCGGATTCGGTGCGCTCGGCGAACGCGCCGATGCCCGGCGCATTCTGCTTCAGAAGATCGAGGTCGGAGTTGAAAATGCCACGCAATCTCTTGAGTACCTCCAGCATCGTCTCTACACTCTCGCGCTCAACGGAGACGTGGCCATCTGAATCACTCATGGGTGCTGCTCCTGTTCGGCATAGTGCCGGCAAGTTTTTATGAGTTCAGGAATAGCAGTAATCGAAACGCCCTGTCAAGACCGGCAGATCCCGCGGCGGCGGCTTGTGGTCGACCACCCCTTGGCTCGCTGATGGCCGTATTCTGGCTTACCGGCATGCCCTGCTCCGGCAAGACAACGGTCGGGCACGCCCTGGTGGAGCGCCTGGGCGCCATGGGCCGGGTGGCATGCCTGGTCGACGGCGACGTGGTGCGCCGGGGTGCACTGAGCCGGGGGCTGGGCTTTTCCACCGCCGATCGGCTGGAGAACGTGCGTCGGGTTGCCGGTCTGGCCGCGCGGCTCGCGCAGAGCGTCGACGTGGTGGTGGCGATGGTTTCGCCGACCGAGGAGATTCGGGCGCCGGCGCGCGTGCTGCCGGGGCTGGTCATGGTGGGATTGCAGTGCTCGCCGGAGGTCGCCCGGCAGCGCGACTACAAGGGCGTCTACCGGCGCGCGTGGGATGCGTCCGGCTACGAGCCGCCCGATCCCGCCGACTGCCTCATCGACACCAGCCGCGCCAGCGTCGCCGATTGCGTCGAGCGGATCCTGCGCGCCGCCCGGCTGCTGCAGGCTGCGCCGTAGCCGCGTGCGCTGGTCCGCGTCGGCGCGGGTTGTCGTCGCGCTTGGTATGGCGGTGGCGCTCGGCTCCTGTGCCGAGCCGGTTGCGATGCGCCCGTTCCCTTCGGAGCCAGCGGAGCCGCCAGTACTGATAGTGGCGGTCCATCGGTCGGCCCTGCTTGGCGAGTACGCCAATCCCCCGCTGTGGAAGTGGACGGTCGATACTTCGGACCAGATTGATGCCGTGCAGGTGTCGGTCAACGGCGGCCCGTATCGAAGTCTGCATGCGGCGGCGCGGTCGTTCCGGCCGCCGCGGCCCCTGGCGCCGGGTGTGCACCGGCTGACGGTGCGGGTGACCACGTCGGGCGCGTTCGCCGGGACGGTGGAAGGGGAGGCCGCGGGGCGGGTGGCGGCCCTGCCGGCACCGGTTCCGGTCCCGG